>Ga0136618_10000032_pt1 | contig 30468 bp, 27 predicted proteins | sample AntDrymUQ3302106_2_FD_104805 | JGI IMG/M metagenome (GOLD analysis project Ga0136618, IMG submission 104805) | Polar desert sand microbial communities from Dry Valleys, Antarctica - metaG UQ330 (21.06) | ecosystem: Environmental > Terrestrial > Soil > Desert | place: Antarctica: Dry Valley... | reverse complement strand
TGGGACCAAGGCTCTGGAACCTCGTCCTAGGCGGCGGATGGTCGGCCCTGTCACGCCCATCCTGAATGCGCTGTGAGCGGCCCTGTGTGACGGATGCGTTGCGGTTGCCGGTGCCGGCCTGCGGGCGGCTGTAGGCGCGTCCGAAGTGGAAGTGGTGCGCGAGATGGCCCCGCTGCCTTCGGGAGATCATGGAGGGACGGGCGCCGCGGTAGCTTCGATGGTAGCTTCGCGTCCGGCCTGAAGCGATCGGAGCATCGCCTGATGGGCCGTTCCTAAGCGTGAAACCGGACTCCGCGGACGTGCGCGGACAGTACGGGACCGCTTTAAAATCCGCTGTCCGCAAGGGCGTCAGGGTTCGAATCCCTGCTTCGGCACCAGCCAACGTCTCCCTGCGTTGGTGCCGGACACGAAGAAGGGCGGAAGAGCGCCAGCGCCCCCAGGCGTGGCAGCTACATCCACCCTCGTCGTGAGGGGCCGTGTCCCTCGATAGGAATATGCCGTCCACGCGCGCCCGGGACCATCCGTACCTGTACGGAATCCACTACTGAGTCGCAATCCGTACCGACGCCCGCCGCACCGCGACAGCTTCAGCATCGCCGCCCGGGAACGCGGCCGTGAGGAGCGCCGTGGCGCTGCGGTATACTGCGCCGGTCCCTTTCAGCCCCGCCGTTCGCTGGTCGCGCATGCGTCCCGTCGAGCGGGGCCGTTCCCCATTGGAAGGAGTCTTCGAGACACGATGCGTCGTTACGAATTGATGCTGGTCATCCGGCCGGACGTAGCCGAGGACCGCGTCCAGGCCGTGCTGGATCGAGCGACACGCTCGATCACCGGTGGTTCCGGTCAGATCGTCAAGGTCAGTCCCTGGGGCCGTCGCCGCCTCGCCTATCCCATCGGACTCCACCGCGAGGGTTCCTACCACATCGTCCTCTTCGATGCGCCCTCCGAGGCGGTGCTCGAGCTGGAACGAGGGTTGAACATCACGGAGGAGGTCCTGCGGCACCTGGTCACCCGGGTGGAGCGGCCAGCTGCACGGCGGCCGGACGCCGACGGGGATCTCGCCGAGGGCGACGTCGACATGGGACCGCCGGAGGAGGCCGACGCGGCTCCCGATGGCGAGTTCATCGACGAGTCCGAGACCGAAGCCGCGCCCGCCGCCATCGACTAGCCCGCCGCGACGACCGGAGGTCGACAGAGATGTCGCTCAACAAATGCATGATCATCGGCAACCTGGGCCGCGACCCGGAGATGCGCTACACCCCCAGCGGACAGGCCGTGACGCAGTTCACTGTCGCCACCAATCGTCGCTGGAAGGGCCAGAACGATGAGTGGCAGGAAGAGACGGAGTGGTTCCGCGTGGTGGTCTGGGCGCAGCAGGCCGAGCGCGTGGCGGAGCGCCTGCGCAAGGGCAACAAGGTCTACGTCGAGGGCCGCATCCAGACCCGCCAGTGGGAAGATCAGAGCGGCCAGAAGCGCTACACGACAGAGCTCATCGCCAATCAGGTCAGCTCCCTGGAGCGCCGGGAGCGCGAAGATGGCGACTTCCCGCCGCCGCCCGACGAGGCTCGCTCATCCAGCGCGAACACATCACCCACCGGATCAGGCTCGACGGCCACCGGCCAGCGCCCCGGTCCGACCGGTGGCGACGACTACGACGACCTTCCCTTCTGAAAATCAAGAGGTAACCCACCATGCCTTCCGTACGCGCGCGACGCCGCGAAGATTTCTATCGAGACCGGCGGCGACGCAAGGTCTGTGCCTTCTGCGCCGACAAATCCGCCCAGATCGACTACAAGGAGGTCAACCGCCTCCGCCGCTATCTTTCCGAACGGGCCAAGATCGAGCCGCGCCGCAAGACGGGCACCTGTGCCGAGCACCAGCGCGCGCTGTCCGTGGCCCTCAAGCGTGCCCGCCACGTGGCGCTCCTGCCCTACGCGCCGCAACACCTGCGGCCCTGACGAAGACGCACGCGGAGGGCCTGCTGCCGAACGGTTGACAGCAGGCGACGCGACACGACACAGTTAGCACTCCGAGGGGGAGTACCCCACACAGGTGTCGCCGTCAATACGGCGGGCGTAGACCCCGTCCGGTGGCACCGACCGACCGTCATGGTGGTCGGGAGAGACCTTCGGCCTGCTCCGCACCGGAGGTCGATCCATGTTCGACGCCTTTTCCTGGTTCATCTTCATCGCCCTCGTGGGCGGTCTGCTGGCCCTCGATCTGCTGGTCTTCCACCGGCATGCCCGCACGGTCTCGATGCGCGAGGCCGCCGCCTGGGTGACCGTCTGGGTGATCCTGGGCCTCGGCTTCGGCGCCTTCATCTTCATCACCCGCGGCCCCACCAGCGGCGCGGAGTACCTGGCCGGTTACCTCATCGAGTACTCGCTCTCGATGGACAACGTCTTCGTCTTCGCGGTGCTCTTCGGTTACTTCGCGGTGCCGCCCGCCTACCAGCACCGTCTGCTGTTTTGGGGCGTCCTGGGAGCCATCGTGTTCCGGGCCATCTTCATCGTGGGAGGGACGGTGCTGCTCGATGCATTCCACCCCGTCATCTACGTCTTCGGTGCCCTGCTGCTGTATACCGCCTGGCGGATGGCCAAGGCCGGGACGGGCCACGTCGACCCTGCCGCGAACCCGGTCCTGCGCCTGGTTCGTCGCATCATCCCGGTGACGGAGGGTTACGAGGGTCAGTCGTTCTTCGTGCGTCGCAATGGGAAGCTTCTGGCCACACCACTGTTCGCTGCGCTGGTGGTCATCGAGTCGTCCGACATCATGTTCGCCATCGACAGCGTGCCCGCCATCCTGTCCATCACCACCGACTCGTTCATCGTGTTCACCTCCAACGCCTTCGCGATCATGGGCCTGCGCTCGCTGTACTTCCTGCTGGCCGGCCTCATCGATCGTTTCGAGTACCTGAAGTACGGGCTCGCGGCGCTGCTCGCCTTCGCCGGGCTGAAGATGCTCACCAGTGACATCTTCCATCTCGACGTGTGGATCTCGCTGGCCATCATCCTGGGCATCCTGGTCATCTCCATCGTCGTGTCTCTCCTCGCGACACGGGGGCACGGCGGACCGGGGCCCGAAGGGGCCGGCCTGATCAGGGCAGAGGCGGACCAGCCCGGGCCCTGAGGTCTATACTTCCTCGGCATGTTGACCGAGAAGCCAGTCAAGGCGCCACTCCCCGCGACGGGCGTGAAGCCTCAGGGCACCGATGTCGTCTGCTGGATGGGCGGCGAGTTCATTCCCCTCGCCGAGGCCAAGATCGGGGTGATGACCCACGGCTTCCTCTATGGCACGGCCACCTTCGAGGGGATCCGTGCCTACTGGAACGAGGAGCAGGGCCAGCTCTTCGGGCTGAAGCTGCGCGAACACTTCCGCCGCCTGACGGACTCGGCGAAGCTGCTCCTGATGGAGCCCCCGCTGCCGGTGGATGAGCTGGTCACGCTCACCGCTGAGCTGTTGCGGCGCAATGGCTTCCGTCAGGACACGTATATCCGTCCGACCCTCTACAAGTCGACGGAGGCGATCGGTGTGCGCCTTCACCGGCTGGAGCGCGAGATGGTCATCTTCGCGGTGCCCTTCGGGGAGTACATCGCCATCGACCGCGGCATCTCCGCACAGACCGTCTCCTGGCGTCGTAACAGCGACCTGGCCATCCCGGCGCGTGCCAAGATCACGGGCGCCTACGCCAACAGCGCGTTCTCCAAGAGCGAGGCTCAGCTCAACGGCTACGACGAGGCCATCGTCCTGACCCACGAGGGGCACGTCTCAGAGGGCAGCGCGGAGAACATCTTCATGGTCCGCGATGGCGTGCTCATGACGCCCGGTGTCAGCGATGACATCCTGGAGGGTGTGACGCGTGCCGGCATGATGGAGCTGGCCGCCAAGGAGCTGGGCTTGACCACGATGGTGCGCAGCATCGACCGTTCCGAGCTGTACATCGCCGACGAGGTCTTCCTGTGCGGGACGGGCGCGCAACTATCGCCGGTCACATCGATAGACCACCGCACGGTCGGCGACGGCACGGTGGGCCCCATCACGGAGGCGCTGGCCACGCTGTACTTCGACGCGGTGCGCGGCCGGCTGCCGGCCTACTCGCACTGGTTGACCCCGGTCTACTGAGCCCCGGGCGCACCTATAGAGCGCTCGATCAGGGTACCGGTGTCTCGGTCCCAGCGATGACCACGAAGTCGGCTGTCTGCGCCTGATCTTCGGCCGCTTCGGCCGTGACCCCGAAGGTCTCCTCGAGCACCGCCAGTGTCTCGGGCATGTCGTCGCCCGCACCGTTGTAGACGGTGATGACCGTGTCGGTGTAGGTCGGCGCATCGGCGCGGCCGCCGTCCGCGAGCGGCACGCTGGCATCGATGCCCAGCGCGTCCAGCGCCTCTGCGATGCGGGCGATACGCGTGTTGAGCCCCTCGGTGCCGTTCAAGACGCTGACCACGGCAGCCTCGGCGGCCAGACGCTCGCGTCGCACGGCGGCCGCGGCCGTCTCGGTGAAGATGCTCGCGACCGCGCTCCGGATAGCCGGGACGTTGGCGCGCAGCTCGTACAGTCCCGTGCCTGGGCAGGGGTAGCACACCGTGGAGTAGGTCGGAGCGGCCAAGGTCAGTGACACCCGCTGGTCCACGTCCACGTCCTGGGCAAGAGAGATGAGACGTGGGAAGAGCTCGGGCGGGATGTCCGTCTTGACGCTCTGGCGGAACGTCGAAAGCAGTCGCTCCAGGACCCCTGGCGCCAGGAGCTCGCCGAGGTCCGTCTGCTGGCGCAGGGACGTGATGACGCGCTGCTGCCGCTCGGACCGGTCGTAGTCATCCGTCTCGTGGCGCGCCCGTGCGTAGGCGAGGGCCTCGGCGCCGTCCATGTGCTGGATCCCAGCCGGGATGTACAGCTTGAGCGAGCCGCGGCCGTCCTCGGCGGGATAGTGCGGGTCGGAGACCGGCACCTGAACGTCCACGACGACGCCGTCCAGGGTCTTGATGACCTCCTGGAAGCCGGCCAGGTCGACTGCCATGTAGTACTTGATGTCGAGGCTGTAGAGCTCCGTCAGAGCGCCCTTCAGGGCCGTGTAGCCGCGCTGCGAATCGTTGCCTGGATACAGGTCCGGAGCACGCCGAGCTACCGAGTAGAGCGTGTTGATCTTCGAGGGGTAGCTTCCGCCGAGCTGGGCGTGCGCGGGAAACGAGATGGGCAGCGGCACCTGTGTCGTGTCGCGCGGCAGGCTGATGAAGCCGATCTGCTTGGTCACCGGGTCGATGGTCACGGTGATCATCGTGTCGGTCAGGAAGGTCTGGCCGTCCTCTCGGGTATCGGCCCCGATGAGCAGGATGTTGAGGCGCTCGGTGCCGTCCCAGGGCAGCCCACGGATGGGTGTTGGGGCGGCACTCAGCGTGGGGGAGGGGGAGGCCGCGTCGGGTGTCGGGGACGGGGTGATCGTCGGGTCGTCCGTGGGATCGTCCGTGGGACCGTCGGATGGGGAGAGAAGCGGCGTCCGCGTGGGCAGGTCCGAAGGGGCCGGTCCTATGGGCGAGTCGTCCCCGCCGCCGATGCTGGACAGGGCGTCGTAGGCCAGGTAGATCGGTCGCGCCACGGCGACATGCGACAGGAGCAGCACCAGCATCACGCCGATCAAGCCCGCCGCAGAGGCCGCGCGAAGCGGCAGCGCGGACTGCGGCGCGGGCTGGCGTGTGGCCAGCCGGTAGGCATCGACCACGCAGGCGAGCCGGTACACCAGGTCGATGACGATGGCGGCGAGCGTGCCCATCAGCCAGCTGGGCGCCACGAACTGTGCCAGGAAGCCCTCCGCGGAGCGCTCGTTCGCGAGCACGCCGGCGAGCAGGGCGAACAGCAGCACGTAGGGCGCGGCCCAGGCGAGCGCGCGGCCCCAGCGGCGCAGGTAGGCCTGTCCGGCTCCGGGCAGCAGCGCGGAGAAGACGGCCGCAGCAAAGGCCGAGCGACCGGTGCGGGCCGCGGGCGGAGGGGTCACCATCCGAGGCATGATAGGACCTGATGGCTCACCGCGACCCGGGGCGCCCTCGCCGCCCTCTTCGCCTCCGATGCGCGGCCCATCGTGGTGCGCATCGGTCTCGACCCGCTTCGGCCGATCGGGGACCCGCTGCGGCCGAAGAGCCTTCGGCTATCCTTGACGGCCCATGCCGGACCCCTCGTTCCGTCACCTCCCGGCGCAGCCCGACTTTCCCGCCCAGGAACATCGCATCCTGGATCTGTGGCGCGAGCGGCGCACCTTCGCGCGCCTGCGGGAGCAGAACGTGGGCGGTCCCGCCTGGTCCTTCCTGGACGGGCCCATCACGGCCAATAACCCGATGGGCGTGCATCATGCCTGGGGTCGGACGTACAAGGATCTATTCCAGCGCTTTCACGCCATGCTGGGCGAGGACCAGCGCTGGCAGAACGGCTTCGACTGCCAGGGGCTCTGGGTGGAGGTCAACGTCGAGCGCGACCTCGGCTACACCTCCAAGCGCGACATCGAACGCCATGGCATCGGCGAGTTCGTCTCGCTCTGCAAGCAGCGAGTGCTGACGTACGCCGCCATCCAGACCGAGCAGTCCATCCGCCTCGGCATGTGGGCCGACTGGAACGACCCGGACGAGCTGCGGCGGCTGCGCGACGTCCTGGCTGAAGAGCCCGGGCGGGTGATCACGGTGCAGGGCCCGGACGGTCCGGTGACGGACACCGCGGAGATGATCGTCGGCCGCTTGGGCATGCCCGATCTGGGCGGCTCGTACTTCACTTTCTCCAACGAGAACAACGACCTGATCTGGGGCTTCCTGGCAGAGGTCCATCGGCGCGGCTGGCTCTACAAGGGCCACGATTCCATGCCCTGGTGCGCGCGCTGCGGGACCGGCATGAGCCAGACGGAGGTCAACGAGGGCTACAAGGACCGCGAGGATCCGGGCCTCACCGTACGGTTTCCCCTGGTCGACCGGCCGGGGGAGTGGCTGCTCGTGTGGACCACCACGCCCTGGACCCTGACCTCCAACGTCGCCGCGGCCGTGGGCGATGACCTGATATATACGCTCATCCAGCAAGGCCAGGACCGCTACTGGGTCGGCAAGGGGACGCTCAAGACTGCGGTCCGCGGCCCGTTCGAGGTCCTGGAGGAGCGCTCCGGCCGGGAGCTGGTGGGCTGGCGCTACCGCGGCCCGTACGACGAGCTGCCCGCCGTCCAGTCGGCCTTCGCAGGCGACGACGCCGAGGCGGCAGGCGGCGGCGCTGGTGCGTCCGTCGAGATGCACGCCGGCGTGGCCGCATCGGCTCCCAGCTATGAGCATCGCGTCATCGCCTGGGCGGAGGTCGGCGAGGATGAAGGGACCGGCATCGTGCATATCGCGCCCGGCTGTGGGGCAGAGGACTTCCAGCTCGGCCGAGCGCTGTCACTGCCGGTCGTGGCGCCGCTTGATGAGGCGGGGCGCTACCTCGATGGGTTCGGCTGGCTGACAGGGCGGGACGCCCAGGGCGCCGCCGCGCCCATCATCGAGGATCTCCAGGAGAAGGGCTTCTTCTACCACGTGGAGCCCTACGCCCACCGCTATCCACACTGTTGGCGCTGCGGCACACCGCTGCTCTTTCGCGTGGTCGACGAGTGGTACATCGACATGGGGCCGCTCTACGACGTGTCGCGCGAGGACATCTCCGCCGAGCAGAAGGAGCGCAGCCTGCGCTACCAGATCATGGACGTGGTCGACACCGTGCGCTGGCTGCCCGGCTTCGGATATGAGCGAGAGCTCGACTGGCTGCGCAGCATGGGCGACTGGATGATCAGCAAGAAGCGCTACTGGGGCCTGGCGCTGCCCATCTGGGAGTGCGAGGCGTGCGGGCACTTCGACGTGATCGGTGGGCGTGAAGAGTTGCGCCAGCGCGCCGTCGACGGCTGGGATCGCTTCGAGGGGCACACGCCGCACCGACCGTTCGTGGATGCCGTGCGCATTTCCTGCGGAGCCTGCGGCGAGCCCAGCACGCGTATCCGTGACGTGGGCAATCCGTGGCTCGACGCGGGGATCGTGCCCTTCTCCACGTTGCACTACCGCGAGGACCCGGAGCACTGGAAGCGCTGGTTCCCGGCCGACTTCATCACCGAGTCGTTCCCCGGCCAGTTCCGCAACTGGTTCTACTCCATGCTGGCCATGTCCACGGTGCTGCGCCGTGAGGCGCCCTTCAGGACCATCCTGGGCTACGCCACGCTCTTCGCCGAGGACGGTCGCCCCATGCACAAGAGCTGGGGCAACGCCATCGAGTTCAACGAGGCCGCCGAGCGAATGGGCGTGGACGTGATGCGCTGGATGTACGCCCGTCACCGGCCCGAGGACAACATCCTCTTCGGCTACGGCACGGCGGACGAGGCGAGGCGCGACCTGCTGGTCCTCTGGAACGTGGCCGCCTTCTTCGTGACGTACGCCCGGCTGGCCGGTTGGGCGCCAGGGCCGTCGGGCGGTGCCGACGAGCCGGACTCGGGGCGCAGCGTGCTGGACCGCTGGATCGTCTCGCGCGTAGCTGCCACTGCCGATACGGTGCGGGATGAGCTGCGCGACTTCGATGCCCGCGCGGCCACGACCGCCATCGGCGTCGCCATCGATGACCTTTCCCAGTGGTACCTGCGCCGCAGTCGCCGGCGGTTCTCGCGCAACGAGGACCGCGTCGACCGGGAAGCGGCATTCGCCACGATGCACCGGGCACTGTCCACGCTGGCGGCGATCATGGCGCCCATCCTTCCGTTCCTGGCTGAGGAGCTGTACCAGGTCCTCATCGCTGAGCGCGAGACCTCGGCGCCTGATTCGGTCCACCTGACGCGCTGGCCGTCGGGCGCCATGGCGAGCGGTCGCGATCCAGCGCTGGAGTCGGCCATGGGCACGCTTCGTCGCGCCGTGGAGCTGGCCAGGACGCTGCGCGGTCAGGCGGGCATCCGCCTGCGCCAACCGCTGGCCACGCTCTGGCTGGCGTTGCCGGGCGGGCGCCTGGCGGAGGGAGTGGCGGCCCAGGACGAGGCGGCGCTGCTGGCCATCCTGGGTGACGAGATGAACGTCAAGGCGGTGGAGCTCATCGGGGACGGGTCCGAGCTGGTGGAGCGGCGCGTGAAGCCGCTGCTGCCGCTCATCGGACGCAAGCTGGGCGACCGCATCCCGGCGGTCATGGCGGCTGCCCGAGCCAACGAGGTCGAGTACCTGCCTGACGGCAGCGTCGCCCTGGCCGGCCTGACGCTGGCGCCGCACGAGGTCGAGATCATGGCCACGCCACGGCCGGGCACCGCCGTGGCTCACCACGAGGGCGTGGTCGTGGTCATCGACACGACGCTGACACCGGCCCTGCGCGCGGAGGGCGACGCCCGGGAGGTGTCGCGTGCCGTGCAGGAGCTGCGCAAGCAGGCAGAGCTGGCTCTCGATGCCCGCATCGAGCTGTGGCTCGAGGGCGATCCCAGCCTCTTCCAGAACCTTGACGGGCACCTGCGGACCGTGACCGAAGACACGCTGGCTGACGCCCTGCATCGGGAACCGCTGCCGGAGGATATGCTCGTCACGGAGCTTGATCTCGAGTCGGGACGCCTGCGGATCGGCCTTCGGGAGAGGGTGCCGTGACCGTGGCCACGCAAGAGGAGCAGTCGGACGAGACGATCGCTCGGCCGCGATCCGGGCACGCCGGCCGGCGATGGGCGCTCTTCGGGGCGACTGCGGCGATGGTGGTCCTTGCGGACCAGCTCTCCAAGCGCTGGGTCGACGCTGAGTTCGGCCTGGCACCCGCCGCGGCTCCGACGCCGATCGTGGGCGAGTTCGTCCGGATCGCCAAGGGCTACAACGACGGCGGCATCTTCGGTCTCTTCGGCGACTCCGCGGCCATCCTGGGGCTGGCCAGCCTGGCCGTCATCACACTGATCCTCATCTACCAGGCCCGCCAGGGCCCGGCCAGCGGTCCGTTGCTCAGCCTGACCCTGGGCCTGCTCCTGGGCGGCGCCGTCGGCAATCTGATCGACCGGGTCGTTCGCGGGTACGTCATCGACTTCGTGGACATGGGCATCGGCACGCTGCGCTTCTACACGTTCAACGTCGCCGACTCGGCCATAAGCGTGGCCATCGCGCTTCTCCTCGCCCTCAGCCTGCTGGGCGACCGGATCCCGGGCGGGTACATGGACGCGAAGGTTCCTTGACCGGCCGGCTGTCGGTGCGGGTGCCGGCATCCGCGGCCGGTGACCGAGCCGACCGATTCGTGGCGGACGCATCGGGGCTCTCGCGGTCCTATGTGCAGCGGCTCATCGGCGAGGGGCGTCTTACGGCAGACGGAGAACCGGTCCGGGCCAGCTCCTCTCTGGCAGCAGGCGCACAGCTGGTGTTGCAGGTGCCCGAAGCGAAGCCCGTGGAGGACCTGCCCGAGTCGATCCCGCTGCACGTCGTGTACGAGGATCCCGACATGCTCATCGTGGACAAGCCAGCCGGCCTGGTGACCCATCCCGCCCCGGGCCACCCTGGAGGAACGCTGGTCAACGCCCTTCTGGCACGAGAGGCAGGGCGCCTCGGCTCGCTGGCCGGGAAGCAGCGCCCGGGGATCGTCCATCGCCTCGACCGGGATACGAGCGGGCTGCTCATGGTGGCGCGCAGTGACGCCGCTCAGGCCCATCTCCAGGCGGCACTCAAGGCGCGCCGGGTCAAGAAGGCTTACCTGGCGCTGGTGCAGGGCTCCGTGGCCGCGCAGGTGGGCCGGATCGAGGCGCCCATCGGCCGCGACCCTCGCCACCGCACCCGGATGGCGGTCGTGCCCGACGGCCGGCCCTCCGTCACCGGCTACCGCGTCCGCGAGCGATTCGCCGGCTGGACCTTCCTGGAGCTCGACCTTGTCACCGGCCGGACACACCAGATCAGGGTGCATCTGGCATCGATCGGGCACCCCGTGGCAGGGGATCCGCTCTATGGGACAGGTCTGTCTCGCCGCGGCCCGGACGGACTGGCGCGACTCTTCCTCCATGCCTGGAAGCTGGAGCTGGCCGCCCTGCACGGCGAGCACATGATCCGGGCCGAGGCGCCACTCCCCGACGAGCTGGCCCGGACCCTGAGCGAGCTGCGAGAGGACGGCGCGCCGTGACCTCGGCCCGCTGCCTGGGTCGACCCGGCGCGTTGCTGGCCATCATCTCCGGACCGTCCGGTGTGGGCAAGGACACCATCATCGATGTCCTCCGCGAGCGGCATCCCGATCGCGCGCGCCACTTCGTGGTGACCTGCACCACGCGAGAGCGCCGTCCCTACGAGGTCGATGGCCAGAGCTACCACTTCCTGGGCGCGGAGGCCTTCGCCGCGCTGCGCGATCACGGAGCGCTTCTCGAGGCGTCGGAGGTCCATGGGAACTGGTACGGGACACCGCGCGACCAGGTGGTCGATGCGTTGGCAGCGGGCAGGGACGCTATCCTGAAGATCGACGTCCAGGGTGCCCGAGCCATCCGGCAGTTGGTCCCTGACGCCCTGCTGATCTTCCTGGTGCCGCCCTCGCTCGGCGAGCTCCACGAGCGCCTTGCCGCTCGCCGCACCGAATCGCCCGCGGAGTTCCGGCGACGATACGAGGATGCCGCCGTGGAGCTGGCGCGCCAGGAGGACTACGACCACGTTGTGGTCAACGCCACGGGTGACGCGGCCGGCACGGCCGAACGGATACACATGATCCTCCAGCAGGAGCACGAACGGCATCCCGATCGCCGCGTCGCCGTCTGAGAACGGCATGATGGAGCGGCCCGAGCCGGGGATCCGCCGGGTGGAGGTCGCCGTCGATGTGGCCGGCGTCCCAGGCGGCCGGTCCTATACCTATCACGTGCCCCCTGGTGTCCGGCTGGCGGGTATCGGCCCCGGAGATGCCGTCCTGGTGCCGTACGGCAAGCGGCAGGTCGTCGGCGTCGTGCTGGGCGAGGGAACGGGCCAGGCCGACCTGGAGACCAAGCCGGTCCTGGCGCGTATCCATGCCGATCGCTCGCTTCTGCCGCCGCTGCAGGCCGGGCTGGCGTCCTTCGTGGCCCAGCACTACCTGGCGCCGCCCGGCATGGTCGTGCGCGCCATGCTGCCGCCCGGGCTCCTGGAACGTGTAGAGCTCATCGCTAGGTCAACGGCCGCGGACGCTCGGCCGAAAGCCGTCACGGATCCCTCGAGCGATCGCCCTTCGCCGCCCACGAACCAGCTCGACGACGCATGGGAAGCGGAGCCGTGGGCCGAGCTGGCCAGGATCGTGAGCCGGGCTGGAGCCGAGGGGATCGCCGTCGACCGCCTGTCGTCCGATGCCGGTCGCGCCACGCTGCTGCGCCTGCTGCGCGAGGCGGAGAGCGCGCAGTACCTCAGCCTGGAGTGGCGCCTTCGTCCGCCCGGGGCGCGACCGCGCCAGCAAAGGATCGCGCGGCTGTCGGCCGCAGGCCGTGCCTGGGCGCGTGACATGGCCGCGGGCAGCGACCCTCCGGGCCGGCCCCTCGGACCTCGGCAGCGTGCCTTGATCGAAGAGCTGGCGGCGCGCGAGGATCCCGCTCCGACCGCGGGGTCGACTTCGGCCGCGGGGTCGACTCCGACAAGCGAGGCAACGGGGGGCATACCGACAGCCCACCTTGCCACCCGACATGGAGCGTCTGCAGTGACCGGCCTCATGCGCCGCGGACTGCTCGAGCTAGAGACCGCCCCCCTCCCGCGCAGGCCCCTGGAAGGCCAAGGGGCCGCTTCCCGCGGCAGCAGGGAACAAGGCAGCCTTCCGGCGGGCGCAGAGCTGCGACCCGAACAGAAGGCAGTGGCCGAGCGCGTGGAGGGTCTCGTCGCGGCGCGACGTCATGAGGTCCTGCTGATCGAGGGCGCCACGGCCAGCGGCAAGACCGCCATCTATTCCGCGGCCGTGGCCTCCGCGCTGCGGCAGGGCCGCGGCGCCATCGTGCTCGTTCCGGAGATCGCCCTCGCGACCCCTCTCCTGGACCGGCTGCGACATGACCTGGCGGAGGACCCCGCCCTCCTGCACTCCGCGCTGAGCGAGGGCGAGCGGGCGGATGAGTGGCGGCGCGTCCGCGGGGGCGAGGCGAGCATGGTCATCGGGACGCGCATCGCGGTCCTGGCGCCGCTGGCCGATCCGGGCGTCATCGTGGTCGACGAGGAGCACGACGCTGCCTACAAATCCGACCGCACCCCGCGTTATCAGGCGCGCGACGTGGCCATGGAGCTGGGCCGGCTGGCCGATGCACTGGTGATCCTGGGCAGCGCCACGCCCGACATCGTGAGCATCGGGCGTGCGGAGCTGGGCCTGGTGGAGCATCACCGGTTGGTCGAGCGCTCGGGGAGGCGGACGGTTCCGGTGGAAGTGGTCGATCTGCGCACAGAGCTGGCGATGGGGAACCGGGGCCTGCTCTCGAGGGCCCTCACCGACGCACTGGCCGGCCTGGACCCGAGCCAAGGCGAGCGCGCGATCTTGGTCATCAACCGCCGCGGCAGCGCATCCGTGGTCCTCTGCCGCGACTGCGGCTACGTGCAGGTCTGCCCGGAGTGCCAGCGTCCGCTCGTCTTCCACGCGACCGTCATGGCGCTGCGCTGTCATCACTGCGGCGCCACCGCGCCACCGGCCCAACGATGTCCCGCCTGCGCCTCTGTGCGCATCAGGTACCTCGGAGGAGGAACGGAACGGGTCGAACGGGAGGTCTCCTTGCGGTCGCCGGGTCTGCGTGTGGGTCGCCTGGATCGGGATATCGTGGAGCGCAAGGGCGCCGCGGCGCGGGTGGTCGACGACTTCGCGGAGGGCCGTCTCGACGTGCTGGTGGGTACGAGCCTGGTGACCAAGGGCCTGGACGTGCCGGAGGTCACGCTGGTCGGCGTGGTGTCGGCAGACGTGGCGCTGAACCTGCCGGACGAGCGTGCCGCAGAGCGGACCTACCAGCTCCTCGCCCAGGCAGTGGGACGCGCCGGCCGCGGCGAGCGGCCCGGACGAGCGCTGATCCAGACGTACCAGCCGGATCACCCAGCCATCCGCGCGGTGGCCGACGGTGACGGGCGCGCCTTCATCGCAGGTGAGCTGGCGCTGCGACGAACATGGGGCTCACCGCCGTTCGGATCGGTGATCAAGTTGACCGTGTCCCTGCCCGATCGGGACGAGGCACTGGCGGAGGGCCGCCGGCTGGCCGCACGACTGCGCACTCGAGCCAGCGAGGGCGGAGGCCGGGGCGAAGGCGTGATGCCGACCGTGGTGCTCGGTCCGGCACCAGCCTACGTCGTCCGACGTGCCGGCCGCTGGCGCTTCCACGTGGTGCTCCGAGGTCCGGACCCGGCGGCCCTGCTGGGCGGCGATCCGGGTCCGCCCTGGAGCGTCGACGTGGATCCGGAGAGCGTGATGTGACCGACCAGCGGGCCGGCCGGGGTCGCCGACCTATAATCGAGCCATGACCGTACAGCCCATCGTGATGCTCGGTGACCCGCGTCTCCGGCTCAAGGGCGAGCCCGTCGACGCGTTCGGGAAGTATCTTCACGAGCTTCTCGACGACCTTGCGGAGACGATGCGCGCCGCCCCGGGCGTCGGGCTGGCCGCCCCGCAGCTGGGAGTAGCGTTACAGGCCTGTGTCGTCGAGGTCGAGGGCCAGCTGCACGAGCTGATGAACCCTCGGATGGTGCGCGCTACGGGGGACGATCACGACCTGGAAGGTTGCCTCTCCCTGCCGGGCTACGTGGCCTATGTGACCCGTCGCGAGAGGATCTGGGTCGTGGCCCAGAACAGACACGGCCGAAAGATCAAGGTCGCCGGGACGGGGCTCCTGTCGCGCGCCATGCAGCACGAGCTCGACCACCTTGCCGGCAAGCTCTACATCGACTATCTCGACTCGCTCGATGAGCTGATCCAAGTCAGCCAGCTGCAGGAGGAGAAGGGGGAAGGCACCGACAGGGAGCTGGCAGCCCTGGCGTGACATCGCCGGCCCGGACGGTCTTCCTGGGCAGCGGTTCGTTCGGGGTCCCGATCCTGGAAGCCCTTGCTCAGCACCCGGCGGCCGATCTCCGCGCCGTCGTCACGGCGCCGGCGCGACCGGTCGGCCGTGGCGGGAAGGTCCGTCCCTCGGCCGTGGGCGTACGCGCCAGCGCGATGGCATACCCCCTGATCGCCCCTGAACGACTGCGCGCGCCGGAGGCCATCGACGCCCTCGAGCGACTGGCGCCGGAACTGCTGGTGCTGGCCGACTACGGTCAGATCGTGCCAGGCGCCCTGCTCGACCTGCCGCGACATGGCGCGCTGAACCTGCATCCTTCGCTGCTTCCCCGGCATCGCGGGGCCACGCCCATCCCGGCGGCCATCCTGGCTGGGGATCCCAGCACGGGCGTGAGCCTGATGCGCATGGATGAAGGCCTGGACACGGGGCCGCTGATCGCGCTCCGGGAGGTGACCCTTCACGGTGACGAGGTGGCGCCGGACCTGGAGGCCGCCTTGGCCGGGGTCGCCGCGGTACTGCTTGCCGACTCGTTGGCGGCCTGGCTCGCCGGTGCCCTGCCGCCGGTGCCCCAGGCAAAGGAGGGAGCGACGCTGACCCGGCCGCTGCGCCGGGAGGATGGGCGGCTGGATGCGGGCCTTCCGGCGAGAGTGCTGGAGCGCCAGGTCCGTGCCTACCAGCCCTGGCCCGGATCGTTCCTGGAGACGGAGGTGGGTCGTCTCGTCGTATGGCGGAGCCACGTGCTTGATGAGCCGGCTTCCTCGGGCGGCCGGCATGGCGATGGCCTGCTCGGATCACCCGGGCAGTTCGTCGCCGCGAGCGACCGTCTCGCGTTGACCACTGCGGACGGGTTCCTCTCCCTGGTCGAGGTCCAGCTGGCAGGTGGCCGGCGCATGCGCGGCGCGGAGCTTATCCGCGGCCGGCCGACCCTCGTCGGCAGCCGGGTCCGGGAGCGAGCGGTAGGATGACCGTTCCCATGGATCCGCGAACCTCCGCGATCCTTCAGCCCAGACGGTTCGAGGATCGAGCGCTCCCGCTCATCGACGCTCCGGCGGCCGGCCCGCGCGACCCGCGTCCCGGGTTGTCGGGTGTCCCCTCCGATGCCCTCCGTGCCTGGTTCTGGCAACGCGGTGAGCCGGCCTATCGAGCGCGCCAGGTGTCCGACCACCTGTGGTCCAGTCAGGATCCGAGCTTCGACGACATCCGGACGCTTCCGGCGAGCCTGCGCACGGCCCTGGGCGAAGAGTTTCGGCTGGACACCGTGACGGAGACGACCGTTCGGCCGGCAGATGAGGGCCTGACGGAGAAGGCGCTTCACGTCCTGGACGATGGCCGGACGATCGAGTCGGTCCTGATGCGCTACCCGGCGCGTGGGGTACGACGGGAGCGGGCGACGATCTGCATCTCGAGTCAGGCGGGCTGCGCCGTGGGCTGTCCCTTCTGTGCCACCGGTGAGCTGGGGTTCTGGCGGGACCTCAGCACCGCGGAGATCGTCGACCAGGTCCGCTTCTGGTCGCGGCGTCTGGCGGCCGATGAGCGCCGCGTGACCAACGTCGTGTTCATGGGCATGGGCGAGCCCCTGCTGAACGCCAGTGCCGTAGTGCAGGCTGCCGCCGCGCTCAGCGACCCGGATCGCTTCGGCCTGGGGGCGCGCCACATCACCATCAGCACGAGTGGCGTGGTGCCCGGCATCGAACGGCTCACGGCGCTTGCACCACAGTACACGCTGGCGGTCTCCCTCCACGCCGCGCGTGACGCTCTGAGGGACGTGCTGGTGCCGCTCAACCGGCGTTGGCCGGTCGAGCAGGTCGTCGCAGCGGCCACGCGCTATGCCGACGCCACTGGGCGGCGCGTGACCTACGAGTACGTGATGATCGCGGGCATCAACGACACGCTCGACGACGCGGCCCAGACCGCGACGCTGCTGCGTGGACGCCTGGCACACGTCAACCTGATCCCCATGAACCAGGTGGCCCATACGCCCTGGCAGCCCAGCGATGCCGGCCGGATCGAAGCCTTCGCGAACGTCCTGCGGGAGGTCGGTCTGCACGCCACGGTACGGCGTAATCGTGGCACGGAGATCGGGGCCGCCTGCGGACAGCTGGCCGCGGAGCGAGCAGCCCGACCCGCGCCTGCCGCCGTGGCGCATCGCCGCGAGATCCTCGTGGAGCGGAGCGCAGCGGCCCTGCGCGACACCCCTCCCCGCGACACCCCGCCCCGCGACATCCCGCCCCGCGACACCCCGCCGCCGCGCGAGTCTCCCGCGCCGCGCGACGCTACCGCGCCGAACCACGCAGGGGTCACCTCGCGGTGACCGCAGCCTGGCGGCCGCAGGTCGCGGCCAGCATCCTGACCGCCGACTTCGGGCACCTCGACCGCGTCGTGCGCAAGCTGGAGCGGGCGGGCGTGGATCGCCTTCACCTCGATGTCATGGACGGCCACTTCGTGCCCAACCTGACCTTCGGGGCGGACATCGTAGGGGCGTTCCGGCGGTTGACGTCGCTGCCGCTCGACGTGCATCTGATGATCTCCCAGCCGTCGCGCTATGTGCCGCGCTTCCTGGAGGCCGAGCCGGACACCATCACCTTCCACCTCGAGGTCGAGGAGAGCGACGATCAGAAGAGCGAGACGCTCTCGGCCATCCGGGCGGCCGGCCGTGGACCGGGATTGGCGGTCAGTCCAGGCACGCCCATCGATTCGGTGCAGCCCTACCTTCCGCTCCTGGACGCGGTCATGATCATGACCGTCGAGCCGGGCTTCGGCGGGCAACGCTTCATCGCTGAGGCCGCACCCAAGATCGGTCCTGCTCGTGAGTGGCTGGTCCCTACGGCCGGCCTGGTCCACGTCGACGGGGGCGTGAACCGGGAGACGGCTGGACTCTGCGGCTACTATGGCGCGGACGTGTACATCGTCGGATCGGCCCTGTTCCAGCGCGGTCAGGACGCGGCTGACGAGGTCCGGCTCGTGCGCGACCGCGCTCGTGCGGCGCGCCTCCTGGCAGAGCACTCGGTGGCGGACGAGCTCGAAGACGGCCAGCCCGTCGCCTTCGGCCGCACGGCCGGCTGAGCAGCTCGGAGTGCGGCTGCTCCTGCAACGCGTCTCCCGTGCGGAGGTCCGGGTGGAGGGCCGAACGGTGGCAGGGATCGGTCCGGGACTGGTCGTGCTGGTCGGTGTCGCGCCCGAGGACACCGAGGCGGTCGCTTCGGGCCTGGCCGGCAAGACCGTCGATCTGCGCATCTTCCGCGACGAGGCGGGGCTGACCAACCGGTCGCTGCTGGACGTGGCTGGCGAGCTGCTGGCGGTGAGCCAGTTCACGCTGTTCGGTGACACGCGCCGCGGGCGACGCCCATCGTTCATCGGCGCCGCGCCTCCCGCCCTGGGAGCGGAGCTCTACGAGCGTTTCGCTGCGGCGGTGGAGGCGCGCGGGGTAACGGTCGCGCGCGGCGTCTTCGGCGCCGAGATGGAGGTCGAGCTGGTCAACGACGGCCCCATGACCATCTGGCTCGACTCCGCCACGGACCGATGCCGCTCCCTGCCCGACCTCGGCTGAGCCGACGGAGCGGTCAGGCGGTCTTGCGAGCGGTACGCCGGCAGCGCGTGCAGGCCACCACGGTGACCATGCGGTCCCCCCGCGCGATCTGCAGCGGATGCAGGTTGGGCTTGTAACGACGGTGGGCGCGGACGCGGTTCATCCCGCTCGATTGGGGGTTGAAGCCACCCATCGAGATCTTGCCGCAGATGGCGCAGGAACGGGCCATGGGTGAGCAGGTCCTCGGATCAGAAGATGCGCGGCGGATCCGTCGCGCGGGCCTCGTACTATAGCATCCACCCCGATGGCATCACCTTCCGAAACCCGCCGCGCGCTGCCCGCGAACCGCGCCGGATCGGCCATCCTGGATGCGTTGCGCGCCGCCGCCGCGAACCTGGAGGCGCATCTCGAGGAGGTGAACGAGCTCAACGTGTTCCCCGTGCCGGACGGTGATACCGGCACCAACATGCTTGCCACCGTGCGAGCCTCATTGGAGGAGGCAGACGCGATCCCGCCGGGCGAACGCACGCTGCCGCGTGTGACCGCGGCCATCAGCTTCGGGGCACTCATGGGCGCGCGCGGCAACAGCGGCCTCATCCTCTCGCAGATCTTTCGGGGCATGATCGAGGTCCGTCCGGAACGACGCCTGATCAACGGTCTTGACCTGGCCCTCGGACTTCGGCGCGGCAGCGAGACGGCCTATGCGGCCATCGCCGAACCGGTCGAAGGCACCATCCTCACGGTCATCCGGGAGACGGCCGATGCGGCACTGGCGGCGGCTGAGCACGATCCTTCCCTGAGGTCCGTCCTTGTAGCCGCCGGCGAGGCGGCGCAGCTGTCCGTGGCGCGCACCCCGACGCTGTTGCCCATCCTGCACGAGGCGGGCGTGGTGGATTCGGGGGGACAGGGGCTGTACCGGCTTCTGGAGGGTGTCTTGGGGGCGATGCACGCTGAGACGCTGGCCGCCGGTATCCCGTCGCGGACGACGGTCCGGACACCGCTGGGCAGCCACGGCGACGATGACGGATGGGGCTACGAGACCATGTACCTCATCTCGGCTGGCGGTGTGCCACTGGACCTCAGCGTCATGCGCCGAGAGCTGGAAGGCATCGGCGATTCGGTGCTCGTGGCGGGCGACTCGAGCGCGGCCAAGGTGCACGTCCACAACGATCGCCCTGACCAGGTCATCGCCTACGGCCTCTCGCTGGGCCGCCTGTCCCAGGTCACCGTGGAGAACCTCGACGAGCAGGCGCTCGACGCCGCGGAGGCACGGGCACCGGCCTTCACGGGCGTGCCTGACCAGGGTGCGACGATGACCGGTCCGGCCGTCGTGGTCGTGGCGGCTGGTGAGGGGCTGGCGCGTGCCATGCAGAGCACCGGGGCCCGGGTCGTGGTCCGCGGCGGGCAGGCAGCCAACCCTTCGGCGGGCGAGCTGGTGGCCGCGATGCGGGCGACGGGGGCTGTCGAGATACTGATCCTGCCCAACCATCCGAGCATCCGGCTGGCCGCGGAGCAGGCCGCAGCGTTGGCACCCGACCTGGTCGTGAAGGTGGTCCCCACGCGCACCGGCCCCGAGGGCATCGCGGCGATGCTGGCCTTCGACCCGCGGCGGAGCGCCGCCGAGAACGCCGGGCCGATGCTCGCCGCAGCTCGCGCCGTTCGGACCCTGGCCGTGACCCGAGCGGTCCGCGATGCGCGTTGCGGCGGTCGCCGGGTGCGTCGGGGCCAGACCATCGTGCTCGACGCGGATGATGGCTTGGTGGCGGCCGATCCCGACCGGCTGTGCGCTGCGCTGGCCGGAGTGGCTTCGCTCGCGCCGGGCTTCGAGCTGCTCACCCTGTACTACGGCGAAGGCGCCGACCTGGTCGAGGCGGAACTGCTGGCGCAGCGACTGGCCGAGTCGATCCAAGGCATCGAGGTGGAGATACTGCACGGTGGCCAGGCGCACTACAGCTATCTGATCGCCGCCGAGTAGCGTGGCCCGCGCATCCGCAGCCTCCTCGACCGGGCCGTCCTCTCGTGCCGGATTGGACACGGCGCTCGGTGCCAGCGGGCTGCCAGGCGCTTCGGCACTGCGCCGCGTGGGTCCGAAGCTCGGCCTGGACACCGTGCGTGATCTCCTGTTCCACCTGCCGCGGCGGTACGAGGACCTGCGCGAGGTGCGAACCGCGGCGGGGCTCGCAGCGCTGGAGGAGGGGAGCGTCGCCACCGCTCGGTTGCAGGTCGTGACTCTGCGCGTCGAGCAGACATTCCGACGTCGCGTGCAACGCACTGTGGCCCTCCTGCGGGACGAGACGGGCGAGGTCGAGGCGACCTGGTTCGGACGCCGCTTCATCGAGCGACGCCTCAACGAGGGCCAGTGGATCATGCTGAGTGGCCGGATCAGGCAGCGCGGCTTCACCGTCAGCCTGGATAACCCGGACTTCCAGCCCGATGATGGCTCGACCCTCCTGAACGTGGGCCGCATCGTGCCGGTCTACCGACTGTCTGCCGGGCTGTCCGCGCGGATGCTGCGCGCGGCCATCCGCGGTGCGTTGGACGGGTACGGCCCGTACCCGGAGTACCTTGGGGCGCTGGCCTCGGGTCGGGAGCTGATGGGCATCGGCGAGGCGGTCGAGGCAGCCCACTTCCCGCAGGGTTTCGAGCAGCGCGACCGCGCCCTGGACCGGTTGGCCTTCGATGAGCTCCTCGCCCTGCAGGTGGGCATGGTCTCGCGTCAGCGGCAACGGCAGCGCGCGCGGATCATGGCCATCGACGTCTCCCAGCCCCGCCTGGACGAGGCCGTGCAGTGCATGGAGGGCGTCATCGACGCTGCCATCCGCCAGCGCCGTCCGCCAGCTTCGGCGCTTGGCGAGATCCGGCTCACGGGAGACCAGCGGTCCGCCATCGATGCGGTCCGAGCTGACCTCGCTTCGGACCGGCCCATGCTGCGACTCCTCCAGGGCGACGTGGGCTCGGGCAAGACGGCGGTCGCGGCCCTGGCCCTTGCCTTCGTCGCCGACGCTGGTCACCAGGCGGCCCTTCTGGCACCCACCGACCTGCTGGCACGACAGCATGCCGCCACGCTCGCCAGCCTGTTGGAGCCGCTGGGCCACGGCGTCACGCTCCTGTCCGGCTCCATGCCCGCGGCGGGGCGACGTGAAGCGCTGAGCCTGGTTCGCGCGCCGCTCGACGAGAGCACCGGCGGGATCAGCCTGGGGCGGGTGGTGGTGGGCACTCACGCCCTGATCCAGGAGGCGGTGTCCTTCGCCGACCTTCGTTTGGTCGTGGTGGACGAGCAGCACCGCTTCGGGGTCGCCGAGCGCGAGGCGCTGGCCGCCAAGGGCGCCTCGCCCCACGTGCTGCTCATGACCGCCACACCCATACCGCGCACGCTCGGTCAGATCCTTCACGCGGACCTGGACGTATCCGACCTGCGCGCCGCCCCACTCGGCAGGCAACGCATCATCACCGGTGTGCGGCGTCCCGAGGAGCTGCTTCGTGTCGGGGACCGGCCGGGGGCCTTCCCGCTTCTGGCCGGCCAAGTCGCGGCCGGACACCGGGCTTTCGTGATCGTGCCGCTGGTGGAGGAGACCCAGGAGAGCGAGGCGACCAGCGTCGAAGGCGCCGCGCGCCTCCTGCGCGAGGCCTGGTCCGAAGCGACCGATCTGGCAGGTGTGCCCGATGAGCCGCTGCGGCTGGAGATCGTGCATGGCCAGATGAAGGCCGCTGAGCGGGACGCGCGCATGGAGCGCTTCCGCTCCGGCGCCACCAGCGTGCTGGTGGGCACCACCGTGCTGGAGGTCGGCGTGGATGTGCCCGAGGCCACGGTCATGATCGTCCTTGACGCGGATCGTTTCGGCATCGCGCAGCTCCACCAGTTGCGAGGGCGCGTCGGTCGCGGTGAGGCGCAGGCGTACTGCATCCTCGTCTCGGCGCTCTACCCGCCGCGCGGGACGCGCGACGAAGGCCTCACGGACGATCAACGAGTGGTCCGCGCGCGACTCGATGCCCTGAGCGAGCACCACGACGGCTTCGTGCTGGCTGAGCTGGACTTCACGCTTCGGCGGGAAGGCGAGCTGCTGGGCTTGCAGCAGAGCGGCCTGCCGCCGCTGCGCGTGGCCTCGCTGTCCGAGCCCCGCCATCGAGAGCTCTCTTTGGGCGCCCGGGCGGTGGCCGAGGGCCTCGTCGATGCTGAGGGCCGGCTTACCGCCGATCAGGCGGCGCTGGCGGCTGAGCTGGCCAGCGGCTGGCTGTACCGCGTCGGTGCCGGCGACGTGCTGAGTGCCCAAGACGATCCTGGGGCAGGGACCCGGGGTGGCTGACGCGGGTCGTGTCGTGACCGGCAGCGCCAAGGGCGTCCGCCTGCTCGCCCCGGGTCCCGGCACCAGGCCGCTCTCCGACCGCCTCAAACAGGCGCTCTTCGCTTCTCTGGAGGTGGCCCTGGCACCCGACTGGCCGGTCGCCTTTCTGGATCTGTACGCGGGCAGCGGGGCCGGCGGTATCGAGGCACTCAGCCGTGGGGCCCCTCGGGCTGTCTTCGTGGAACGCGATCCGGGCGCCGCCCGGGTCATCATCGACAATCTGCGGCGTGTCGGCCTACCCGGCGGCACGGTCGTCCGGCGTGATGTCCTGACCGTGTTGATCGAGGGTTCCGATCCGCTGGGCGGCCCGTTCGGGGCGATCCTGGTGGACCCGCCCTACGCGGACCAGCAGGCCTTGCTGGGGACGCTGGCACGACTGGGCGATCGACGGCTCGGCTGGATCACCAATGATTCGATCGTGGTGGCCAAGCACCACTGGCGCGACGATCCACCGGAGCGCGTGGCCGGTCTGGTGCTGGAGCGGCGGCGGCGTTTCGGAGAGTCCGGTCTCTCCTACTATCGACTCGACACATCGCTGGAGGCACCCGTCGCGTCATGACCACGGCCGTCTATCCCGGCTCGTTCGACCCGGTCACGCTGGGCCACCTCGACGTCATGGTGCGAGCGGCGGGCGCCTTCGACCAGCTCATCGTCGCCGTGCTGGTGAACCCGCGCAAGTCGGTCACGGCCGATGCCCAGGATCGTGCCGGTGAGATCCGCGCCGTGGTGGCAGAGAGCGCGCCTGACGTGGTCGAACGGGTGGAAGTCGTGACCTTCGACGGGCTGACGGTCGATCTGGCCGATCGTCTGGGGGCCCGCTTCATCGTTCGCGGACTGCGGGCGGTCAGTGACTTCGAATCGGAGATGCAGATGGCCCACACCAACCGCAAGCTTCGACCGGCCATCGACACGGTGTTCTTCATGACCTCACTGGAGCACGCCTATCTGAGCTCCAGCCTGGTGCGCGAGATCGCCGCCTTCGGCGGTGACGTGAGCGGGATGGTGCCCCCCGCTGTCGTCCGACGCCTCGGCCGGGATACAATCACTCGCTGACACCCGGAATGGAGACCGCTCCCATCGACATCATCTTCCTCGTCGAGCGCCTCGAAGCCCTGCTCGCGAACGGCCGACGAATGCCCATGACCAACAGCGTGTACGTGGATCAGGTGGTGGCACTCGATCTCATCGACCAGCTGCGCGTCGCTGTGCCCGAAGAGGTGCGCCAGGCCAAGCGCGTGAATGAAGAGACGAGTCGCCTGGTCGAGCGCGCCCAGGAAGAGGCCGAGCGCATCCTGGCACGGGCGCAGGAGCAGGCGGCCTTCCTCATCGAGGAGCGCGAGCTCACCCGCGCCGCTGAGGTCCGATCGCGAGAGATCATCGCGGGCGGCGAGTCGGAGGCCGATGAGATCCGCCGCGGCGCTGACCAGTATGCCGCAGAGGTGCTCATACGGCTCGAGGGCGAGTGCATCAAGGCGCTCCAGAGCATCAAGCAGGGCCTGGCCCTGCTCGATGAACGCTACCCGTCCAGTGCTGCCGGCTCGGACGGCTCGCCGTCTGAAGGCGCCGGTGGGCTTTCCCACCACGAGCAGAAGAACCATGCTCAGCTATAACGTGGCGGGCCTTCTGCGGTCCGTGCCGGGCACCTCGCGCACCTACTCCGTGGACGTCGCGGGGCTGCCCATCGCCGAGGATCTGGAGCTGGCCGCGCCCATAGAAGGCGAGGTCAAGCTCTCCCGGACGAGCCGCTCCATCCTGGCCCAGGGCCGGATGCACACCTTCGTCGCGGAACGGTGCAGCCGCTGCCTCACACCGGTCGCGGCGCCCATCAGCGTGGAGATCGACGAGGAGGCACTGCCGCTCCTGGACATCGACTCGGGCCAGCCGCTGGATATGTCTGGCGAACCGGACGCCCTGCGGCTCGACGAGCACCATGAGCTGGACCTGGCCTCAGCCGTCCGCGACGCCATCTCGCTCGCGGAGCCCATCGCGCCGCTCTGCCGGCCGGATTGTCGCGGCCTCTGTCTCATCTGTGGAGCGGATCAGAATCAGGATCCTGCTCACGGCCACCCCGAGGATGATCTCGACCCGCGCCTGGCTGGCCTGGCTGCGCTGCGGGACAAGCTCGAGCGGTAACCGACGCCTCCTCCGTCAAACCACCGACCCGCCCTCACCGACCGACACCACCCGACCGACAACACCGAAAGGGAGCACCGAAAGCACCATGGGAGTCCCCAAGCGACGCGTATCGCACGCCCGAAAGGGCGATCGACGCGCCCACCTGGCCATCTCGGCGCCGCAACTGGAGGAGTGCCCGCACTGCCACCAGATGAAGCGCAGCCATCACGCCTGCCCTGCCTGCGGCTGGTACGCCGGGCGCGAGGCCGTACGCATCCGTCAGGCTCGCCCCGCCGATACCGGCCGGTCCTGACCCTGATCGGGCCCCGCTGCCGGGCTGACCCGAGGTCGGTCGATCGATGGATCTGAGCAGCCTGTCGTCTCGCCCGGGGGCGGGGTCTGCCCGGCGTGTGCGCGTGGCGGTCGACGCCATGGGCGGTGATCATGGGCCGGAGGAGATCGTTCGCGGCGCCATGGCCTGGGCGGTCGATCACCCGGAGGTGGACCTCCTGCTGGTGGGCGACGAGAGCCGGCTGCGTCCACATCTCGAGGCCGGCCTGCCATCTCACGTGCGCCTGGTGCAAGCCTCCGAGTCCGTGGCCATGGAGGAGCACCCGGCGGCGGCGGTCCGGCGCAAACGTGATGCCAGCATCAATGTGGCCATGCGCCTGGTCCGCTCCGGCGAGGCCGATGCGGTGGTCACGGCCGGCCACACGGGGGCCGGGGTGGCCTCGGCCATCCTGCACCTGGGCCGGCTGCGGGGCGTCGACCGACCCGCCCTCGCCGTCCAGATGGTCACCGCCCGCGGACCGTTCGTCTTCCTGGACATCGGAGCCACCACCGATTCGAGCGGCCTGAACCTGGCCCAGTACGCCCGTATGGGAGCCATCTACAGCGCCCAGGTGCTGGGTGTCCCCGACCCGAGCGTGGCGCTGCTTTCCATCGGGGAGGAGGGCGGCAAGGGCGAGGCCCGCGTCCAGGCGGCAACGGCGCTCTTGGCCGCTACGGACCTGCGTTTCATCGGCAACGTGGAGGGCAAGGACCTGCCCCACCATCCGGCGGACGTGGTGGTATGCGATGCCTCCGTGGGCAACGTGACCATCAAGTTCTTCGAGGGCGTCAGCGGCTTTATCTTCGACATGCTCAGGAGCGAGTTCCGTCGCTGGCCCCTGGGGCCCATCGGCTATCTGTTCATGCGCCCCGGCCTGCGTCGGATGCGATCGCGCTTCGACTACGAGCGGCTCGGTGGCGCCCCGCTGCTGGGCGTCAACGGCACGGTGCTCATCACCCACGGGCGCGCGCGCCGCCGGATGATCGGCTTCGCGGTGGCGGCCGGGGCGGCCGCCGCCCAGGCGCGGATCCCGGAGCGGATCGCAGCCGCGCTGGCACCGGCGGAGGCATCGACGGAGCCCGCACCAGCGCCGCTCGCCGATGGGCCGGCCGCGGAGCCGACCGCCAGGGCCGAGGCACCAGCGCCGTGACGACCGGGAGCCCCAGGGTGCTGGGCGACCGTGTCCGAGCCTGACGAGGCGGAGCCCAGCGCCGCTGGGCGGCAGGGAGCGCCGGACGGGCACCGGGCCGAGCGCGAGGGTCGCCGCCTGGCCCTGAGCGCCGTGTTCGAGGCCGACTTCGGCCAGCGCACCGCGACGCGCGTCCTGGAGCGGCGTATCGAGGAGGAGGAGACCGCGGCGGAGGCCGCCATCCACGCACGTCACCTGGTGGAAGCCGTGATGCGTTACCGCGATTCCATCGACGCCCGGATCGAGCTGGCAGCTCCGCTGTTTCCGGTCGTGGGACTGGCCCGGATCGACCGCGCTTTGTTGCGTTCCGCGCTCGGTGAGCTGCTACACTGCCCGACGACGCCGGCCCGGGTGGCGATCTCGGAATGGGTCGAACTCGCTCGGACCTACAGTGGCGAACCGGCTCGGCGCCTCATCAATGGCGTCCTCGGGCGTGTCGCGGAAGGCGGGACCGGGCAACAAAGCCCGATGGCGGGGCGAATATCCCGCCGGCCGTGAAACAAGGGGGCGCAGGACCGCCCCGACAGGAGGAAGCATCGGTGACGGTTTCGACCTATGACCGCCTCAAGAAGATCGTGGTCGAGCAACTCGGCGTGGACGAGGAGGAGGTCAAGCCAGCATCCTCCTTCGTTGACGACCTCAATGCTGACTCCCTTGACCTCGTAGAGCTCATCATGAGTTTGGAGGAGGAGTTCGGGACGGAGATCTCGGATGAGGACGCCGAGAAGATCCGCACCGTGCAGGACGCGGTCGATTACATCGAAGAGCACGCCAGCCCGGCGTAGCACTGACCATGGCGTCGCCCGCGTCGACGCTGGCGACGCGCCTGGGCCTGGCCTTCCGCGATCCGGTCCTGCTCGAGCAGGCGCTCATCCACTCGAGCTTCGTGAACGAGCATCCGGAGTCGGCGCTTCCCTCCAACGAACGGCTGGAGTTCCTGGGCGATGCCGTCGTATCGCTGGTCTTCTCAGAGGCGCTCTGGATCGCTCACCCCGACGAACCCGAAGGCAGCTTGACCACGCGGCGAGCGACCATCGTGTCGACCCTCGGGCTGGCGCGCATCGCTGAGCGCCTCGACCTCGGCTCCGCGCTGCAGATGGGCCAGGGCGCGGAGCGGTCGGGCGAACGCCAGCGTGGCTCCGTCCTGGCCGCGTCACTGGAGGCACTGGTAGCAGCCATCTACCTCGATCAGGGGCTCGCTGCTGTACGCGCCCGCCTGTACGAGTGGGCCGCCCCGGAGCTCGACGCGCCGAGGGGATCGCCGTCGCCCAAGCCTGCCAAGAGCCGGCTCCAAGAGCTCTCCTTCGCCTCCACCGGCAAGGCGCCGGTGTATTCGCTGGTCAGCGCCGAAGGGCCCGATCACTCCAAGCACTACGTGGTCGACGTGAGCGTGGCCGGCCAGCACCTGGGCCGCGGCGAGGGCCGCAGCCGGCGTGACGCGGAGACCCAGGCCGCCTGTGCCGCACTCGAGCTGCTGCCCCCGGCTGGCTCGTGAGCTCGGCTGGCGGCGCTGCGAGGGAGATCCTCCTCTGAGCACCGCGCGTCTCCGCGGCCTGCGCATGGTCGGCTTCAAGTCGTTCGCCGAGCGCACCGACGTCGAGTTCGGGGGCGGCATCAGTGCCATCGTCGGGCCTAACGGCTCAGGTAAGAGCAACCTCGCCGACGCTCTGCGCTGGGCGCTGGGTGAGCAGGGTCGCTCCTTGCGCACGCGGCGCGCCGAGGATGTGATCTTCGCCGGTTCCTCGTCGCGCCGGGCCATCGGCATGGCTGACGTGGCGCTCATCATCGACAACGAGGACCGCCTGCTGCCGGTCGACTATGCCGAGGTGGAGCTGGGTCGTCGCCTCTTCCGCTCGGGCGAGAACGAGTACCTGCTCAACCGGCAGCGAGTCCGCCTGCGCGACCTGGTGGAGCTGCTGGATAGCGCCAATCTCGCCGACAACGCGTTCCTGTTCATCGGCCAGGGCATGGTCGACCAGGCACTGGCACTGCGTCCCGAGGAGCGCCGGCCGCTGTTCGAGGAAGCCGCCGGCATCCGTCGACATGAGCGCCGGCGGCGGCGCGCCGAAGCGGAGCTCAGCGAAGCCGAGTCGAACCTGGAGCGAGTGCGCGACGTGCTGGCCGAGCTGCGTCCCCAAGCCCGCCGGTTGGCGGCACAGGCGGAGCAGCAGGCGGCTCGACGCACGGCCGGGACGGATCTGGCACTCGGCCTCGTGGAGGTCGCCCGAGGGAGATCGACGGCCGCCCTCCGAGAAGCCGAGCTGCAGCGCGCGGCGCTCAACGCTGCCCGCCACGACGCCGACACAGCACTGGCCGGCCTGCGCGAGGCGGAGGAGGCCATCGGTCGCCTTTCGCGTGCCCTTGCCGAGCGGTCCACTGCCGAGTCGCTGGCACGCAACGCTCTGGAGGCTGCGCGTACTCGGACGGTGGAGTGGCGCCTGACCGAGGCCCGGCTCGGGGCAGAGCTCTCGACCCTCGACCGGGACCGGGCTCGCCTGGTCGCCGAGCGCGAGGCGATCGCACAGCGAGCCGACGCGGCCAGGCGCGAGCTGGCGCGTCCTGAGCCTGACGAAGACCCGGCGGACGATGAGGCGCTGAGGGAGCTTGACGCTGCCATCGGCGACGCCGAGCGGCGGTTCGCTGAGCTGCGCGATGCCACCATCTCCATAGGCGAGCGAGGCGAAGCGGCGCGCCGGGATCGCGAGTCACGAGCCATCGAAGAGGAGCGGCTGGCGCGTCGTGCGCAGCAGGCGGCAGCCGACCTGCAAGAGCTGACGGGGCGTTTCGAGCAGGCTGCAGCCCTGGCCCATGAGACGGCTGCCGCCCGGGACGGCCTCCTGGCGAGGGGACGTCGTGCCGCAGAGCAGGAGAGGGCAGCCGAGTCGGCGCAAGAAGCGGCACGTGCCGAGCTGGATAGCGCCGAAGGGGCCTTGCGCGAGGCCGAGCAGCGCCTGGCTGATGTGCGCGGGCGGCTGGAGACGGTTCGCGCCGGTGTCGCTGCCCTGGATGCCTGGATCGCCGCCGTGGATGACGGCCGGCTGCTCCGATCCGCTCGTGCCCGCGGCGGCCGTCGACTGGCAGAAGGGTTGGAGGTCGAGCCCGGGCTGCGCGCAGCCGTGGAAGCCGTGCTGGGCGACGCCTTGACCGGTGTCGTGGTGGCTGCCTCGGTCGTGCCGTCGCTCGACGGGTCGGCCAGCGGAACGATCATCCTGCGCGATGGCGGCGTGAGGAGTCGAGCGGGCGAGGGCGCGCGCCTCGAAGCCGCGGCGCTGGTGGCCAGTGGTGGCCGCCTCTCCGACGCCCTCCGGCGTGACCCGGCCGGTGCCGTCGCTCCACTGCTGGCGCGCGCGGTGTGGGTGCCAGCACTCTCCGACGCCTTGGCTTTGCGGTCCTTGCTGCCCACCGGCTGGCGCGTGGCGACGAAGGCCGGCGCGCTGCTCACCGACGAGGGGGTGATGCGGATCGGCGCCGGGGAGTCCGTGCTGGCCCGCCAGGAAGAGCGAAGCGCCCTGCTGCGAACGCTGGCGCCTCTGGAGGAAGCGGCCGCGGCGGCTTCCCAGGCGCGCTCCCAGGCGGCTGCTCGACGATCGAAGGCCGCTGAGGCGGTGGAACACGCGCGCGGCGCTCAGCACGTGGCGCACCGAGAGCGTCGCGTCGCCGAGGAGCAGGAAAGGGCCGCCATACGGACAGCCGAGACGGCCGCTCGCGAAGCCGCCTGGCAGCTGGCTCAGCGGGATAGAGCGGACGTCGCGTCGAAGCTGGCCACCGCCGCCGCCGCGGCCGTGCGGGACGAACGGGACGAGCACGAGGGGACAGAGCGCGACGATGGGAACGGGTCTGCGGAGCTGGCTGCCGCTGAGGAGCACGTGCGGGCACTCCGCCAGCGCCGAGAGAGCCTAACCGCATCGGTCTCAGCGCGGGCCCGACAGCGCCACAGGACCTTGGAGAGCCGTCGCCGCACTGAAGTCGCCCTGGCCATGGACGAAGCGCGTGCCGAGCAGGTCGATGGAGAGACCGGTCGCCTGGTCGCGGCGGCCACGGATGCGTCTC
>Ga0136618_10000031_pt1 | contig 30775 bp, 32 predicted proteins | sample AntDrymUQ3302106_2_FD_104805 | JGI IMG/M metagenome (GOLD analysis project Ga0136618, IMG submission 104805) | Polar desert sand microbial communities from Dry Valleys, Antarctica - metaG UQ330 (21.06) | ecosystem: Environmental > Terrestrial > Soil > Desert | place: Antarctica: Dry Valley... | reverse complement strand
TGCGTGGAGATCGAGCAGCGTCTCGTCACCCACCCCGACATCGCCGACGCCGCCATCATCGGCGTGCCCCACCCGGAGCTGGGCGAGGAGGTCAAGGCGGTGGTGCAGCTGGAGCCCGGCGTCTCGCTGTCCGAGGCCGACGTGCGCCAGTGGGTCGCCGACGGCCTGGCTGCCTTCAAGGTGCCGACCTACGTGGAGCTCACCAGCGACAAGCTCCCCCGCAACGCCAGCGGCAAACTGCTGAAGAACGTGCTCCGAGGCGAGGGCGACGTCAGCTTCGCGGAGACGATGTGATCGCGATCACGTCCGCCCCGGCGGTCTCCGGGAGCCCGCGCATGGACACGAGGCCTGCCAGCATGACGGCGACCAGGGCGTAGATCGAGGCACGAGTGGACCACGTGCCGTCGAGCAGCCCCACGAAGAGGAGGCCCAGAGACCCAGCGGCCACCACGACCGCGAAGACGAACGACAGGAGGGTGGCCCGGATCTCGGTGGGGAACAGCTCGGACAGATAGGCGGGGCGCACGGCCACCAGGCCGGCGTCGGCGCCCGTGAGCAGGAAGAACCCGGGCGCGAACAGCGAGCGCTGCTCGGTGAACACGAGGGCCACCCCCAACGCCATCATCAGGGCACTGCCGACGATCACCGGCCGGCGGCCGATGCGGTCGCTCAGGCGACCTCCGGCCACGTAGCCGAGGAGCGTGGCCGGCCCGGCCGCGCTCACGATGATGGTGAACAGGCCCTTCCCAGCCGTAGCCGCCCTGGGCCAGCTCGGCGGCGTAGAAGAAGACCGGCGTGCCGAGCACCCCATGGGTGCCGAGCGCGGTGGTGATGCGCCAGAGCCGGGGGCGGTGGGCGATGTCGACGTGGGGCCAGAAGGAATCCTGCACCCGCTCCTCGGTCTGCGCGACCCTGAAGGCCTCCGTCTCCCGGAGGTTGCGTCGAAGCCAGGCCACCAGCACGAGCGGCGGGAGGGCGGCGACGTAGAGGATGCGCCACTCGAGCGGCGTGTGGGGCACGAGCAGGAGCATCACCGCCACGAGGCCGAAGCCGGTCATCGCGATGATGCCGAGGAGGGTCAGGCCCGCACCCCGCCGATCCGCTCGCACCTCCTCGCTGAGGCGTCGAGGGCTACCTCAGCTTCGCGGAGACGACGTGACCCGCTGGGTCTGGATGGCGGCCAGGATCAGCACCACGAGGGCGAGTGCCTCCACCACCACGGTGACGGCGGCGTCGGGTGACGGGTTGAAGCCGGTCTCCCGGAAGTCGAGGATGCCCTCGCCCTGCCGGCTCAGCCCGAAGGCGATGAGGGTGCCCAGGCTGACGGCGATGCCGGCCAGCGGACCGAGGATGTCGTCCCGTAGCACCAGGTAGGCAGCCACCAAGGCGGAGGCGCCGGCGTTGATGGCGAAGGTCCGGGCGATGTCCTCGGTGCCGTAGTCGTCGAGGTTGAGCTTGAGGTGCACGGCGCCACCGATGAGGACGAGCACCGCACCGACCAGTCGGAGCATGCGGGAGCGCTCCATGGTCATCCCTCCACCGTGATCGTGCCCTGCATGTTCGGGTGGAACTTGCAGACGTACTCGAAGGTCCCGGCCTCCTCGAAGGTCACCTCGTAGGTGGCGTCCTGGTCCAGGTCGTCTGACAGCAGCAGCTCGTTCTCCTTGCCGGTCACCGTGTGGACGGCGCTGTCGAGGTTGGCCCAGGTCAGGGTGTCACCCACCGCGACGGTCGCCTCCTTGGGGCCGAAGGAGAAGTCGACGATCTCGATGGCGCTGATGGCCTCCCCAGCCGCCTGCTCCGGTTGCTCGGCCTCGCCTCCCTCGTGCCGGGAGCGGGTGAGCCCCACCACTGACCCCACCAGGAGGGCGGCGGCGAGTAGGCCGACGATGAGCTCGGGCGGCTTAGGTGTCTCCATGTCTTCCCTACGGCGCACGAGGGGGCGGCGGATGGGGACGCTCAGCCGCCGCTGATGTCCTGGACCCGCGGCTTGCCCGCCGAGATCCAGGGCATCATCCCCCGGAGCTGCTCGCCGACCTGCTCGATCTGGTGCTCCTTGCCCTTGGCTTGGAGGGCCTTGTACTGCTCCCGGCCGCTCTCGCTCTCGGCCACCCACTCTGCGGCGAAGCGACCGTCCTGGATCTCATCGAGGACCTTGCGCATCTCGGCCTTCACGGCGTCGGTGATGATTCGGGGGCCGCGGGTGAGGTCGCCGTACTCGGCGGTGTCGGAGATCGAGTACCGCATCCCGGCGATGCCCTGCTCGTACATGAGGTCGACGATCAGCTTCAGCTCGTGGAGGCACTCGAAGTAGGCCGACTCGGGCTGATAGCCGGCGTCGACGAGGGTCTCGAACCCGGCCTGCACCAGGGCGGTGAGCCCGCCACACAGCACCACCTGCTCGCCGAAGAGGTCGGTCTCGGTCTCCTCCTCGAACGTCGTCTCCAGCACGCCGGCGCGGGCACCGCCGATGGCGGCGGCGTAGGACAGAGCGAGGTCGCGGGCCTTGCCCGAGGCGTCCTGGGCAACCGCGATGAGGCAGGGCACCCCGCCGCCCTCGGTGTAGGTGCGGCGCACGAGGTGACCAGGGCCCTTGGGGGCGACGAGGGCGACATCGATGTCAGCCTGTGGCACCACCTGGTCGAAGCGCACCGAGAAGCCGTGGCCCACGAACAGCGCGTCGCCCGACGACAGGTTCGGCGCGATGTGCTCGTTGAAGATCGCCTTGTGCTCGGTGTCGGGCCCGAGGAGCATGATGAGGTCGGCGTCGGCGGCGGCGTCGGCCACCGACAGCACCCGCAGGCCGGCCGCTTCGGCCTTGGCGACCGACGACGACTCCGGGCGCAGCCCGACGCGCACGTCGACGCCCGATTCCTTGAGGTTGAGGGCGTGGGCGTGGCCCTGTGAGCCGTAGCCGATCACGGCGACCCGGCGGCCCGCGATCAGGGAGGGGTCGGCGTCCTTGTCGTAGTACACGTTGGCCATCAGTCGTCACTTCCGTCGTGGGTGAACCAGAGCTCGATCTCGGCGGTGTCCTGCTCGAAGCGGGCACCATGTTCGGCGCCGGGAGGCACGTGATACCAATCGCCGGGCCCGTAGCGGGTCTCGACGCCGTCGACGGTCAGGAACAGGGCACCGGCGGTGATCACGCCGACGTTGTCGGTGTCATGGCGGTGCGGGTCGATGACGGTGCCGCCGGGGTACGTGGCGAACAGCACCTCACAGCCCTCGGCGGCCAGCCGGAAGGCGTCGAAGGGGCCGTCAAACGGTGGCAGGGACCGGATGAGGGGCGGCAGGAAGTCGGCGCGCTCCATCCGATCAGGCGCTGCGCGCCGCCCGCAGGCGCGAGCTGTTGTCGATGCGCGGCAACGCCACCCGCCCGGTGCGGGCCAGCTCGCTGATGCCGTAGGGACGGAGGAGCTCCTCGATGTCATCGAGCTTGTCGGGATGCCCCTCGAGCGAGATGGTCAGGCGGTCGTGCCCGACGTTGAGGATCTTGCCCTCGAACACGTCGACCAGCTCGATGATCTGCCCCCGGGTGGTGCCCGGCGCGTCGACGGTGGCCAGCAGCAGCTCCCGCTCGACCGCCGCCTGCGGGTCAAGCTCGGTGATCTTCACCACGTTGATGAGCTTGAAGAGCTGCTTGGTGACCTGCTCGAGTGGCGCCGAGTCGGCGTCCACGGCGATGGTGATGCGGCTGAAGCGCTCATCCTCCGTGGGAGCCACCGCCAGGCTGATGATGTTGAAGCCGCGCCGGGCGAAGAGCCCGGCGACGCGAGCCAGGACACCGGCCTTGTTCTCGACGAGCACCGACAGGAGGTGGTGGGATGCGTCTCTCACTGGACGATGTCCTTGCCGAGGGAGGGGTCGGTGATGATGTCGTCGTTGCTGGCGCCGGCCGCCACCATCGGGAAGACCTTCTCGGAGGAGTCGGTGCGGAAGTCGATCACCACCGGGCGGTCGTCGATCTCGTTGGCCTTGTCGATGGTCGGCTGGATCTCCTCAGGTGACTCGACCCGGAAGGCGACGCAGCCCATGGCCTCGGCCCACTTCACGTAGTCGGGCAGGTCGGGCGAGAGGTACACCTCGGAGTAGCGCTCGTCGTAGAACATCTCCTGCCACTGGCGAACCATGCGGAGGTAGGCGTTGTTCAGGATGGCGATCTTCACCGGGATGCGCTCGGCGGCGGCGGTCACGAGCTCCTGCGCCGTCATCTGGAAGCAGCCGTCGCCGTCGACGGCCCAGACCATGGCGTCGGGCCGACCGACCTTCGCGCCGATGGCGGCAGGGACCGCGAAGCCCATCGTGCCCAAGCCCCCGGAGTTCACCCAGGTGTAGGGGTGCTCGAACCTCCAGTACTGCGACGTCCACATCTGGTGCTGGCCGACGCCCGAGGCGACGATGCAGTCGTCCGGCGTGTTGTCCCGCAGCTGTTCGAGCACGAACTGCGGCTTGAGGGCGTCACCCGGCTCCGACTGCGTGTAGGAGAGCGGGTGCTTCTCCTGCCAGCCGGAGATGGTCTGCTTCCACGGCGTGCGCTCGGGGAAGGTGGAGCCGCCCTCGAGAAGGCCCTTGATCACGCCGACCAGCTCCTCGATGACAAGGCGGCAGTCACCCACGATCGGCACGTCGGGCCGGCGGACCTTGCCCAGCTCGGCGGGGTCGATGTCGACGTGGATGATCTTGGCCTCGGGCGCGAAGCCGGACACCTTGCCGGTGATGCGGTCGTCGAAGCGACTGCCGAGGGCGATGAGCAGGTCCGAGCGCTGCATCGACGTGACGGCCGAGTAGTTGCCGTGCATGCCCGGCATGCCGAGGCACAGAGGGTGGGAGTCGGGGAAGGCCCCGCGCGCCATCAGGGTGGTGACGACGTGGATGTCGCACAGCTCGGCCAGCTCCCGGAGGGCATCGGCCGCCCGGGCCTTGAGGATGCCGCCCCCGGCGTAGATCACGGGCCGCTCGGAGCGCAGGATCAGCTCGGCGGCCTCGCGGATCTTGCGGGGGTGGCCCTTGGTGGTGGGCCGGTAGCCGGGCAGCCCGTCCCGCACCTCGGCGTCGTCAGGCCAGTACCAGTCCATGGCCGAGCTCGGGTTTCTGGCGTCCACGATGTCCTTGGGGATGTCCAGCAGCACCGGCCCGGGGCGTCCGGTGGTGGCGATGTGGAAGGCCTCCCGCACGGCCCGAGGGATGTCCTGGGCGGAGGTGACCAGCTCGTTGTGCTTGGTGACCGAGCGGGTGATGCCGATCGTGTCGCACTCCTGGAAGGCGTCCGTGCCGATGGCGCCGGTGGCCACCTGGCCGGTGATGACCACCATGGGGATGGAGTCCATGTAGGCGTCGCACAGCGGGGTCACGATGTTGGTGGCGGCTGGGCCCGAGGTCACCATGGCCACGCCCGGCCGGCCGGTCACGTGGGCGTAGCCCTCGGCCATGTGTCCGGCACCCTGCTCGTGGCGCACGAGGATGTGCCGGATGGGGCTGTCGAGCAGCGGGTCGTACACCGGGAGGATGCACCCGCCCGGCAGGCCGAAGATGGTGTCGACGCCCTCCATCTCGAGGGCCTTGATCAGTGCCTGCGAACCGTTCAGCTGCATGTCCTGGGGTGCCTTTCAGAGCAAAACGACAACGACCTCCCGTATGGGAGGTCGTGAGCGCACCGCGAAGAAGAGGTCGCGGTGCGCTAGGTGAGTACCAGGATGGTCGAGGTGGCCACGGCGGTCAGTGTTCCACGCTCGCCGACCGCCAGCAACCTCGATGGCATCTCGAGGGCAGGAGAGTGGCTAGGTCTGGCGAAGAGATCGGTCAGCCGGCCGTCATCTGACCGCTCGGCGCTGTTGGGGATCCCAAGGGAGAAGAGATCACGACGTTCGACACGAACCTCCGCAAGGCACTTGCGGCACTGCTCCTCACTGGCGGCGCCCTGCTCGGCCCCTGACAACGCATGCCATGGCCCAGACCGGCCCGAGCGACTGCCCGTCTGACCCGTCTGATCCATGTGACGGGGGCACCACCGACGGGGGCACCGCCGATGGGGCACCACAGATGTCGGCCACGCCGCAGTCGTCGGTTACGCAGCGAGCAGGGACGGTTTTCAACGCTTCGGCTCAAGATCCGTGCGTCACCGGTGGCGGCGGTGACACCGGGGCAGCACCACCCTCGGCGACACCACCACCTCCGGCGGTCTCGGCGGGTCGATGGCTCCCACCGGCGGCGACTCCAGCTTCCTGCTGCTGGCCGGCCTGGGTGCCGGCGCCGGCGCCGTCATCCTGCGTCGGGTGACCCGCCGCACCTGAACCGGCTTCTCAGCTCCTTTCGCCGTGCCCGCCGCCGCAAGGTTGCGGGCACGGTCGCGCTCGGCCTGGCCGTTGCGTTCCTGCTCCTGCTGGCGTGGGACCTGTACCAGGGCGGCATCGCCAAGGCGGTGTTCGAGTCGCTCACCTCCCGCGCGTGCCGGCGGCGGAGCTGGCCCAGGTGCTGCTCGACACGAGCAGGGGCCGGCACCTCATGCTCTGGTCAGCGGATGCCGCCCTGCAGGCCGTCTGGACGGAGCTGGCCATCGCCGGTGAGCTCAACGAGGTCGGGTTGCTCATCGCCTTCCAGAACTATGCGGCCAACAAGCTGGACTGGTACCTCCGCCCGGAGGCCGCCCTCGACGTTCGGCTGCTGCCATCCGGCGACTACCGGGCCCAGCTCCGGATGCGCATGGACGTGCCCGCCCTCGCTGACCTCGAGGATGCCTCGGCGTACATCCTCGGTCCCGGCCCGGAGACGCAGGGCACCTTCCTCACCGTCCACCTGCCCGAGGCGGCCTATGACATCACGACGCCCGATCCGCCCGGCTTCCGCACCCAGGGCATCGACGGGCCGATGCAGGTCCGGACCTTCCTCGTGGACGTGCCGACCGGCACGACGCTGGAGCGCACCGTGGAGTTCTCCCTGCCCCGGAAGCAGTCGGGCATGCTCCTGCTGCCATCGGCCCGCCTGGAGCCCCTGCCCCTGACCGTGGACGGCGTGGTGACGGTGACCGACGACGTGCCGATCCCGATCAGCTGGTTGGCCGCCGCCCCTGCCCCGGGGCCCGACACCGGCGCTCCCCTCTCGGTTCGGCTGCTCGTGATCAGTGGCTCGGCCCTGGCGCTGCTCGCCTCCGCGTCCAACGCCACGGGGCTGCGCCGACCGACGGCGCTCGGCGCCGCCGAAGGGGCTTGGTGGCGCGCCTCCACCCGGTTGGCCGCCCTCGCCCTCATCCTGTTCGCCCTGGCGGGCCTGCTGGCGCTGATCCTCGCCGTCCCCCGCGTCTGAGCGCGACTCAGGCTTCGGTTCAGGCTTCGGTGATGGCGCCCCGCTCGGCTCCGGAGGCCAGGCGGGCGTACTTGGCCAGCACCCCGCTGGTGTAGCGGGGCTCGGGCAGCTTCCAGTCCGCTCGCCGGGCGGCCAGGGTGGCATCGTCCACCCGCAGGTCGATGGCGTGGTCGACGACGTCGATGCGGATGCGGTCGCCTTCCTGCACGAAGGCGATGGGCCCACCATCCACCGCCTCGGGCGCCACGTGCCCGACGCAGAAGCCGTGGGTGCCGCCGGAGAAGCGGCCGTCGGTGACGAGGGCGGCGTCGGCCCCCCGGCCCACGCCCTTCATGGCGCCCGTGATGGCCAGCATCTCCCGCATGCCGGGGCCGCCCTTTGGGCCCTCGTAGCGGATGACCACGACGTCCCCGGCCTCGATCTGCTCCGCCAGCACCGCCTCCATGGCGGCGTCCTCGCCGTCGAAGACGCGGGCGCGACCCTCGAACTGCAGGTGGTCGATGCCGGCCACCTTCACCACGGCCCCCTTCGGCGCCAGCGACCCCGTGAGCACCGCGATGCCACCCACCGAGTGGAGCGGGTCGGACAGCGGGTGGATGACCTCGCCGTCGGGTGCCGGCGGGTCGAGGTCGGCCAGGTTCTCGGCCACCGTCCTGCCGGTGACGGTGAGGCAGTCGCCGTGCAGCAAGCCGGCCTCGAGGAGGTGGCGCATCACCACGGGGATGCCCCCGACCCTGTCGACGTCGACCATGTGGTACCTGCCGTGCGGCCTGGTGTCGGCGATGTGCGGCACCCGGGCGGCCACGGCGTTGAAGTCCTCCAAGGCGAGGTCGACGTGCGCCTCCGCGGCGATGGCCAGCAGGTGGAGCACGGCGTTGGTCGAACCACCGAGGGCCATCGTGACGGCGATGGCGTTCTCGAACGCCTTCTTGGTCATGATCTGGCGGGGCCGGATCCCCTGCTCGAGCAGGCGGACGACGGCCACACCCGAGGCGTGGGCGAGGTCGTCCCGCCGGCGGTCGGGAGCGGGCGGGGACGACGAGCCGGGGAGCGACATCCCGAGCGCCTCGGCCACCGACGCCATGGTGTTGGCGGTGAACATGCCCGCACAGCTGCCCTCGCTCGGGCAGGCGCCGCGCTCGATGGCGTCGAGCTCCGCATCGTCGATGGTGCCGGCGGCGTGAGCGCCCACCGCCTCGAACACCGACACGATGTCGGTGGCCTTGCCCTTGTGCGAGCCCGGTCGGATCGAACCGCCGTACACGAACACTGTTGGCAGGTTGACCCGGGCGGCCGCCATCAGCATGCCGGGCAGGCTCTTGTCGCAGCCAGCGAGGGTGACCATGCCGTCGAAGCGCTCGGCGTGCATCATCGCCTCGACGGAGTCGGCGATGATCTCCCGGCTCACCAGCGAGGCCCGCATGCCCTCGTGCCCCATGGAGATGCCGTCGGACACGGCGATGGTCATGAACTCGATCGGGAAGCCCCCGGCCTCGCGGACGCCCACCTTGGAGCGCTTGGCCAGCCGGTCGAGCGGCATGTTGCAGGGCGTGACCTCGTTCCACGACGACGCCACCGCCACCTGCGGCTTGTCCCAGTCGTCGTCGGTCATCCCGATGGCTCGCAGCATGGCCCGGGCCGGTGCCCGGCTCGGCCCATCGGTGACCTCCCGGCTCCGCGGCTTGATGTCGACGGGGACGTCACCCTGGTCAGTCATGCGCCGCAGGCTACCGCCGGTCAGAGGTTGCAGACCTGGGTGCGGTAGGCGGCCAGGCGGACCCCGGCGTCGGCGAAGGCGGGGTCGTTCACGGCCTCGATCACCGCACCGCTCGACCGGCTCGCCGCCAGCACGTCGAAGTCGTACCCGACGGCCGCCAGCGCCGAGTCGAGGGAGACCATCCCGTCGGCCACCAGGGCCACGTCGGCCCGGACCGCGTCGGGGGCCAGCTCTGCCGCCCGCACGAGGAGGTCGACGAGCTGCTGGAAGGACGACGCCACCGCGGTGGGGTCGCCCTCGACACCGCTGAGCACCGTCGCCAGGTCGACGTCGCCGAGGAGGTTGCAGAACAAGGAATCGGCGTCACCAGTGAAGGTGGGCGCCGAGGTGGTGGTCGCGTCGTCCACCCCGGTGGTCGTCGTGATGGCGACAGCCTCGTCATCCGCCGTCTGGCCGTCAGAGCACGATGCCAGCACGCCGAGGGCCAGCGCGACGGCGAGCCGGCGCCGGGTCAGAGCCCGGCCTTCGCCCGCAGGAGGGCGGTGGCGGCCTTGCCGTCGGCTTGACCCTTCGACGCCTGCATCACCTTGCCCATGAAGAACCCGATGAGCTTGCCCTGCGCCTTGTCGTCGCCGGACCCGAGCTGCGCCCACTCGTCAGGGTGGGCGGCGATCACGCCGTCGACGATCCCGTCGAGGGCGCCGGCGTCGAGCGCCTCGAAGCCCTTGGCCTGGGCCACCGCGGCCGGTGAGGCGCCGGTGGCGACGACCTCGGCCAGCACGATCTTGGCCTGGGTGGCCGTGAGCTCACCGCCGGTCTCCATCTTGACGAGGGCGGCGAGGTGCTCGCCCGTGAGCGACTCGGCGCCCTCGACGGCCAGGTTGTGCTCCACGTGGGTGAGCACCCGGCCGGCGTCGGCCCCGGCGACGATGGCGGCTACTGCGAGGTCGTCCAGGCCGCGCGCCACTGCGATGGCGACGGGGCCGGTGGTGGGGGCGCCGCTGGCCATGGCCAGCGCGGTGCGGCGAGCGGCCGGGAGGACCGGGAGGGCGGCGTCGATGCGGGCGATGTCATCGGTGCTCGGCTCCAGGGGCACGAGGTCCGGCTCGGGGAAGTAGCGGTAGTCGTCCGCATCCTCCTTCACCCGGAGGGTGCCGGTGCGGCCGACCGCCTCGTCCCAGTGGCGGGTCTCCTGGCGCACCTCCTCGCCCGCCTCGAGCAGATCGATCTGGCGGAGCGCCTCGTGGTCGATGGCCCGCCCGAGGGAGCGCAGCGAGTTGAGGTTCTTGATCTCACAGCGGGTGCCCCACGGCTGGTCGACCTCGTGGACCGAGACGTTGGCGTCGACCCGCATCGACCCCTCCTCCATCTTGGCGTCGCTCACACCGGTGGCCAGCAGGATGGCCCGCAGCTCGGTCACGTACTCGCGCGCCTGTTCACTTGAACGCATGTCGGCCTCGGACACGATCTCCACGAGGGGCACGCCGGAGCGGTTGTAGTCCACCAGGCTGTGCTGGGCGTCGTGGACGCGGCCGCCCCCTCCGACGTGGGTGAGCTTGCCGGTGTCCTCTTCGATGTGAGCGCGTGTGATGCCGACCCGGAGACCGGACGGGAGGTCGAGCAGGCCGGCCTCGTTGGTAGGCAGGTCGTACTGGGAGACCTGGTAGTCCTTGGGCTGGTCGGGATAGAAGTAGTTCTTGCGAGCGAAGACCGACCTGCGCACTTCGCACTGCAGGGCTCGGCCCAGCCGCATCGCCATCTCGACGGCCGCCTCGTTCAGCACCGGCAGGGAGCCGGGGAGGCCGAGACAGGTCGGGCAGGTGTTGGTGTTGGGCTGGTCACCGAAGTGGTTCGGGCAGGAGCAGAACAGCTTCGTCTCGGTGGCCAGCTCGCAGTGCACCTCGAGGCCGATCACCATCCCCCAGCCGTCGGGCAGGATGCTCTTGGCGTCGGTCATGCCATCGCTACTTCCAGAGCGGCCGCGACCTGGAACATGGTGGCCTCGTCCAAGGCGTCAGCCATCACCTGGATGCCCACCGGCAGGCCGTCGTCACCCACGCCGAAGGGCACCGACATGGCTGGGTGGCCGGCCAGGTTCGAGGGGATCGTGCAGACGTCGTTGAGGTACATGGCCAGGGGGTCGGCCTTGGCGCCGAGGGTGAAGGCGGTGGTGGGCGATGTGGGCGAGAGCAGCACGTCGAAGCGCTCGTAGGCGGCGTCGAAGTCGCGGATGATCAGCGTGCGGACCTTTTGGGCCTTGCCGTAGTAGGCGTCGTAGTAGCCGGCCGACAGGGCGTAGGTGCCGAGCATGATGCGGCGCTCCACCTCGGCGCCGAAGCCGGCGGTGCGGGTTCGGTCGTACATCTCGCCGGTGGTGGAGGCGTCGATCCGGAGCCCGTAGCGGACGCCGTCGTAGCGGGCCAGGTTGCTCGAGGCCTCCGCCGGTGCGATCAGGTAGTAGGCGGACAGGCCGTAAATGACCGCTGGCACCGACACCTCCTCCACCTTGGCCCCCGCCGCCTCCAGCGCCTCGGCGGCGGCCTTGGCCCGAGCGGCCACGTCGGGGGCGATGCCCTCGATGTCCAGCAGCTCCTTCACCACACCGACCCGAAGCCCTTCGACCCCCCGCCCCAGGTGCTCGAGCGCGGACGGCACGGGTTCCGGGATGGAGGTGGAGTCGGCCGGGTCGTGGCCGGCGATCACCTCGTAGAGCAGGGCGGCATCGGCCACCGTCGCCGCGAAGGGTCCGATCTGGTCGAGGCTGGAGGCGAAGGCCACCAGCCCATACCGGCTGACTCGCCCGTAGGTGGGCTTCACGCCGACCACGCCGCACAGCGCGGCGGGCTGGCGGATCGAGCCGCCGGTGTCGGAGCCGAGGGCTAGCGGTGCGAACCCGGCCGCCACCGCGACGGCGCTCCCACCGGACGAACCGCCCGGCACCTTGGTGGTGTCGTGGGGGTTCTTGGAGGGCCCGAAGGCCGAGTTCTCCGTGGATGAGCCCATGGCGAACTCGTCGAGGTTCGTCTTGCCCAGGCAGATGGCCCCGGCGGCGGCCAGCTTCTGGACGACGGTGGCGTCGTAGGGCGGCTTCCAGCCCTCCAGGATCCTCGAGGAGCACGTCGTGGGGATGCCGGTCGTGCAGAGGTTGTCCTTGAGGGCGATCGGTACCCCGGCGAGGGGCCCGGGGTCCTCGCCGGCGGTCACCTTCGCATCGACGGCATCGGCGGCCCCCAACGCCTCGTCACGGGTGACGAGGTTGAAGGCGTGCAGCTCCGACTCCCGGGCATCGATGGCAGCCAGGTGCTCGTCGACGACCGAGCGGGCGCTCCGCTCGCCAGCCCGAACGGAGGCGGCGATCTCTCTCGCCGTCACGGGGCCTCCCCGAGCACGGGCGGGACGCGGAACATGCCGGCCTCGGTGGAGGGAGCCGCGGCCAGGACGGCATCCCGGATGCCGGCGTCTCTCGCCACATCGGGCCGCCACACGTTCTTGAGCGGGTAGGGGTGGGATGTCGGCGGCACGTCGGCCAGATCGAGCGCCTCGACGTCGGCAGCGTGGTCGAGGATGGCGGCCAGCTGCGGGGTGAAGGTGTCGATCTGCTCGTCGGTCAGCTGCAGCCGGGCCAGCCGGGCGACGTGGACGACCTCTTCGCGCGACAGCGATGCCATAGGCCGGCCATCGTAGGGGCGAGTCGTTTGGGCTCCGAACCCGTTGGGGCAAGAGGTGGCATGGCGTTGCAACCTCGAGTGGAAGCTAGCCATCTGTGGGAACCTGGGCCCGGCGACGATGCCGCGGCGCTTCGAGGGAGGCCACAAGATGCGGAACGTCCTGATCACCGGCTCGTCGACCGGGATCGGTGCGGCGTGCGCGCTGCACCTCGATCGCAAGGGCTGGAAGGTCTACGCAGGCGTCCGCAAGGACGCCGACGCGGAGCAGCTGCGGAGCAACGGCTCGGCCAACCTCACCTCGGTGCTGATCGACGTCACCGACCAAGCGCAGATCGAGGCGGTCGCCAAGCAGATCGAAGCTGACCGCGGGCGGCTGGACGGCCTGGTCAACAACGCTGGCATCGGTCGAGGCGGTCCGCTCGAGTACCTCGATCTCGACGAGTGGCGCACCCAGCTCGAGGTCAACGTCATCGGGCAGATCGCCGTCACCAAGGCGATGCTGCCGCTGATCCGCCCGGCCAAGGGCCGTATCGTCTTCATCGGATCGATCGGCGGCCGGCTTGGCAGTCCGCTCATGGGTCCGTACAACGCGTCGAAGTTCGCCATCGAGGGCATCGGCCATGCGCTCCGCCAGGAGCTCAAGCCCAGGGGCGTGCACGTGTCGGTCGTCGAGCCCGGTGCCATCGACACGAAGATCTGGGACAAGGCGCAGGACACGATGGAGAAGCTTCGGTCCGAGCTGCCCCCCGTTGCGCTCGAAGAGTACGCGGAGCCCCTCGCCACGTTCGCCAAGGGGTTGGAGATGAACGCCAAGAACGGGGTCAGCCCCGACGTCGTCGCCAAGGTGGTCGACCGCGCGCTGACCGCACGGCGCCCGAGGACCCGCTATCTCGTCGGCAAGGATGCCAAGGCCATCGGCACGCTCGGACGTCTCCTGCCGGATCGCGCGCTCGACGCGATCGTCGCGAAGATCACCAAGTTGAGCTGACCGCATCGTCGAGACGGTTCTGCAGCACGGCCGGGTTTGCCATCCCGCCGACAGTCCACCTAACGCGGCTCCCGCCACATCGGAGTGAGGCTGGGGCCTCCGTCGAGCCGGATCTCGTCGGCGTCGACGAACCCTTGGCGGTGGTAAAGGGTGTGGTTCCTCGGGTTGGTGGACCCGAGGTACGCCCGCACACCGTCGGCATCACAGCGGTCCAGGACCGGCTGCGGCTGCTGGGTTTCTGGACGATCCGGTGATGAGCTGGCTCTTCCCGGACCGTGCCACCCGCCTCGATCGGCTCGTCATCCTCTTCACCGGGCTCGCCACCTTCGAGCACGGCAGGACCGCCGCCGACCGCGTGGAGGGCGACGCCGACGAGGGCCCGCCGCCATTCGCCGCCGAGGTACTCGAGCGGTTGATGGACCTCGACGCGACCATGATGGCGACCCACGAGCCGCACTGGTACCTCAACGTTGTGGCCACGGTCCCTGGCCGCCAGGGCGAGGGCCTGGCGACGGGAGTCCGAGCTCGAACGACTCGGTGTGGGTCGACTCGTGGTGACGGGTGCGCAGAGCGACGCCTGCATCCGCTCGACGATCCACGGCGCCTTCACCCGTGGCTACGACACGGTGCTGGTCAGCGATGCCCACACCACCGAGGACTTCTCCGAGTACGGCTTGCCACCGGCCGGAAAGGTGATCGCCCACATGAACATGTACTGGACCTGGCAGGACGCCCCCGGACGCACCGCCAGCGTCGTCGAGACCGCGGAGGTCGACTTCTCCGGCCGCACGTGAGACAAGAGCTGGTCGACTGTCGGACGAGGTGTGGAAGCGGACCCGGACGCGCCTGGAGGGCCTCCCGCTGCACCTGGCGGCGAGCGCAGCCGAGCTCACCGCCGTCAAGGCGCTCCTCGACCACGGGGCGATCCGACGGTCACCGATCTCGTGTTTCACGCCACGCCGCTCCGATGGGCGGAGTTCCTGAACAGGTTTGCGGTCGTCGAGCACCTCATCGAGCGAGGCGCCGTTCGCGACACTGATTGAGGAGACGCTCGCGCTGATCCCGACGAGCCCGTTCTCGGGTGACCTCAGCGACGCGCGACGCGATGCCCGGATCTAGGTTCACGCGATGCCGCCGCCGGTCCTGGTTCCCTATGACCCTGGGTGGCCGGCCCGGTTCGAGGCGCTGCGGGCCCTCATCGATGCGACGGTCGGACCGGATGCACTACGGATCGATCACATCGGGTCGACCTCGATCCCCGGGCTCGCCGCCAAGGACGTCGTCGACATCCAGGTGACGGTCGCTTCGTTGGCCGTGGCTGATATGTGGCCGGACGCCCTCGGGCGTTTTCGTCGCCGACCTCACATCGACGACCACGTTCCGACCGGAGCGAGAGCAGGAGCTGACTGGCAGAAGCGCTACTGGAGCTCGGGGGATCCCGCCGCGCACCTCCACGTCCGTGAGGCCGGCAGGGCGAACCACCGCTACGCGCTGCTCTTCCGCGACTACCTCCGCCTCCATGGCGACGCCGCAGAGGGCTACGCACGGGAGAAGCTCGCCCTCGCCGCATCCTGCGACGACACCAGCGTGTACGCAGAGGCGAAGGATCCCGTGTGCGACCGCATCGCTCGAGCCGCCGAGGCCTGGGCGACCGAGGTCAATTGGCAACCCGATCGAGGTGGCGCGACCGGCCGTACACTGTTCCCGACTGTCTTACCCCCTGCGTAACGTTGGAGGCATGTTCCAGTCCGTCCTCGAGCGCCAGGCAACCGCTGCGGCGGCGGCGGTTCGGGACCTGGTCGGTGGGTTGGACCCGGATGACATCCCGGCACGGGAGGCGGTCCGGATCTTCGACGAGCTGGACCGGATCGTGCGCTCGGCATCGGCCGGGCGCATGCTGTTGGCTCGCCGAGTCGAGGACTCCATGGAGTGGAAGCGCTTGGGCTACGGGTCCGCCGCCGAGCACCTGGCGGCCAAGTCCGGGAAGGGCCTGGGGGCGGCCAAGTCGGATCTGGAGACGTCCAACGCCCTGCGGGACCTCGGCGCCACCCGCCGGCAGATGCTTGAGGGCACGGTGTCGCCGGAGCAGGGCACCGTGATCGCCGACGCCGCCCGGCACAACCCCGGAGCGGAGGCCGACTTGCTCGGCAAGGCGAAGACGGCCAACCTCCAAGAGTTGCGCGAGGAGGCGTTGAAGGCCAAGACGGCTGCGGATGCCGACCCGGCCACCACCCACGCCAGGATCCGACGGAATCGACGTCGGGTGCGGGGCACCGACGCGTAGCGCGCCCGCCACCTCAACCTCCGCGGGCCCGTCGACGAGATGGCCATCGTCGAAGCCGAAATCGACCGGCAGCTCTCCCAGCTCATCCGCACCACCACTCCCGGCGAGCCGCTCGAGGGCCGCGATGCGAGGGCCTTCGACGCCGCTGTCGCCATGGCCCGCCGCTCCGAAGCCGCCGACGAGGCCCCGGCTGAGCCCGGCAAGGCCAAGGCGACCCGCCCCCAGCACCTCGCTCTGCTCCGCCTCGACATCGAGGCTCTCTGGCGGGGGTACGTCGAACGCGACGAGCTCTGCGAGATCACCGGGCTCGGGCCCATCCCCGTGGAGGTGGCTCGCAGACTGCTCGGCGACGCCGTGCTCAAGCTGATCCTCACCCGAGGTGAGGCCGTCGCCCACGTCACCTCCCTCACTCGGGGCCCCACCCAGGCCATGCGCTACGCCCTGCTGTGGACCTCGCCCACCTGTGTGGTCGAAGGCTGCACCCGCACCATCGTCGAACACGACCACATCTGGGGCGCCGAGTACAAAGACACCAAGCACACCCGCCTCGACGAGCTCGAGCGGGCCTGCCACGTCCACCACGACCTCCACACCCTGCATGATTGGGCCCTGCTCCCCGGCGACGGCAAGCGCCCCCTGGTGCCCCCAGAGGACCCGCGCCACCCCCGCCACGCCCTCGCTCCACCGGGTGCCCGCCCGAGGGGGCCGGAGCCGACCCACCGTCATTCTCCGAGACTCCGCCAGCCGGTCCATCAGCGGCGGGCCCGCCGCAGGAGAGCTCTCTTGCACCGTCGTCGAGCTCACACAGCCAGGCCGACCTGTTCGGCGACTCCGCAGCCTGACCCGGCTGACGCCATGCTCACAACGGGCTCGACCCAAGGCGAGAGCTCGTCCACGACTGAGCGACCGAGGCTCCCCACCGGGAGTCAACCCCTCGCACGATGCACCCCGCCTGCCGGCCTCATCGATCACCCACGGCTCATCCACCTCAACGGCGCCCCCCGGGATCGGGGAGTCCTCGCTGGCTCGCCGCCTTGCTCGCTGCCCCTGCAGCGGAGCTGACGGTCGGGACCCCCCGGATCAAAAGTGTGAGTGAGCGCTCACTCAGGTACCCTTGGGCCATGGTGCACGTCGTGGAGCGGAAACGAGCCAGTGCTCTGCCGGCCGAGGAGCGGCGGACGGCCATCATCGAGGCGACGCTGCCGCTGCTGCTGGAGCACGCCGAGATGGTGACCACGCGGCAGATCGCCGAGGCCGCCGGGATCGCAGAGGGGACCATCTTCCGGGTGTTCGCGGACAAGGACGCCGTGATCGCCGCCGTCGTCGACGCCGCCTGCGACTCGGCTCCCATCGAGGAGGCGCTGCGCGCCCTCGATGCTGACGGGCCGCTCGAGGCGCTGCTCACGGAGGCCATCGAGCTGCTGCAGCGCCGCACCATCGAGATCTGGCGGCTGCTCTCCAGCGTGGGGCCCCGGTTCCACGACCACGCTCGCCGCCCGATGGACAGCCCCGCCCTGACCGCGCTGTTCAAGGCCCATCGGACCGCGATCACCGTGCCGCCGGCCGAGGCGGCCCGGCAGCTGCGGGCCGTCACCCTCGCCGCCACCCATCCGATGCTGAGCGACGAGCCGGTGCCGGCCCGCAAGATCGCCCACCTCTTCCTCCACGGCGTCCGCGCCGGTCGCCCGTGCTGACGCGTCTGCTGCGTACGCACCTGCGGCCCTACAAGCGGACGCTCCTGCTGATCGTGGTGTTGCAGGCGATCCAGACCGCCGCCGCCCTCACCCTGCCCACCCTCAACGCCGAGATCATCGACGAAGGCGTCCTGGCCGGCGACTCCGGCTTCATCCGCTCGCGCGGCGCTCTCATGGTCGGGTTCGCACTGATCCAGGTGGCGTTCTCAGTGACCGCGGTGTGGTTCGGCGCCAAGGTCGCCATGGGCTTCGGGCGCGACCTCCGGGCATCGCTGTTCCACCGGGTCACCGACTTCTCGGCCCGGGAGGTGGGCGCCTTCGGGGCGCCGTCGCTCATCACCCGCATCACCAACGACGTGCAGCAGGTGCAGATGCTCGTGGTGATGGCCGCCACGATGGCCATCGGCGCCCCGATCGCCATCGTGGTGGGTGTGATCATGGCCATGCGCCAGGACGTCGGACTCTCGATCGTCCTCGTGGTCAGCATGCCCCTGGCGGCCATCGTGCTCGGTGCCATCGTCGCCCAGATGGTGCCGACCTTCCGGCGCATGCAGGACAACATCGACGTCATCAACCGGGTGCTGCGCGAGCAGATCACCGGCATCCGGGTGGTGCGGGCCTTCGTTCGGGAGCCAGAGGAGACCGAGCGCTTCGCCCGGGCCAACGACGACCTCACCGCCACCTCGCTCCGGGCCGGTCGGCTCATGTCGTCGATGTTCCCGGTGGTCAACCTGCTCATCAACGGCGCCAGCGTCGGCGTGCTCTGGGTGGGCGCCGGCCGCATCGGCGACGGCGACCTCCAGGTCGGCTCGCTGGTGGCCTACCTCAGCTACCTGGTGCTGATCCTGATGTCAGTGGTGATGGCCACCTTCACCCTGTCGATGGTCCCCCGCGCCGCCGTCTCGGGTGCCCGCATCCAGGAGGTGCTCGACACGGCTCCCTCGGTGGCCCCGCCCGCCGAGCCCGTGGTCGACGTTGACGAGCGGGGTTCGCTGGAGCTGCGAGGTGTCGGCTTCTGCTATCCGGGTGCCGCCGAGCCGGTGCTCACCGACGTCTCCTTCAGCACCGGGGCCGGCACAACCACTGCCATCGTGGGCAGCACCGGGGCGGGCAAGACCACCCTCGTCAGCTTGATCCCCCGGCTCGTGGACGCCACCGAGGGGTCCATCCTCATCGACGGCGTCGACGTGCGCGACCTTCGCCTGGAGGATGTGTGGGACCGCATCGGCCTGGTACCCCAGAAGCCGTACCTGTTCTCGGGGACGGTGGCCAGCAACCTGGAGTTCGGCCGACCCGACGCCACCGAGGCGGAGATGTGGGAGGCCCTCGAGGTGGCCCAAGCGGCCGACTTCGTCCGGGCCATGCCCGGCGGGCTCGAGGCCCGCATCGAACAGGGCGGCACCAACGTGTCCGGCGGCCAGCGCCAGCGGCTGTCGATCGCTCGGGCGCTCGTGCGCCGGCCCGAGATCTATCTCTTCGACGACTCGTTCTCCGCCCTCGACCTCACCACCGACGCCCGGCTGCGGGCAGCACTCAAGCCCGCCACCACCGACGCCGCCGTGGTCATCGTGGCCCAGCGGGTGTCGACCATCTCGGCCGCGGACGAGATCATCGTGCTCGAGGACGGGCACGTGGTCGGGCGCGGCAGCCACCACGAGCTGTTGGGGAGCTCCCCCACCTACGCCGAGATCGTGCAGTCGCAGATCGGCGAGCGGAGCCCGGCATGACCATCGTCGACGAGCGCGAGGAAGGGACCGGCGAGACCAAGCCGAACCTCGCCGCACCGGGCACCAGAGCAGCCGGCCGGTGGAACTCGGCCGGAATGCCCACCGAGCGCTCGGCCCGCTTCGCCGACTCGGTCCGCCGACTCGTGCAGCTCATGGGCCCGGAGCGGCCGATCCTGATGCTGGTGGCTCTGGCGGCCGTCGCCAGCGCGACGCTCAACGTGCTCGGCCCTCGGGTGCTGGGACAGGCCACCGACGTCATCGTCACGGGCGTGGTGGAGCCGGGCGGCATCGACTACGGCCGCCTCAACGGCACCCTCTTGCAGGCCGTCGCCCTCTACGCCGCCTCGGCGGCCCTGTCCGTGCTGGTGGCCTTCCTGATCGCCGGCGTCGTGCAGCGGCTGATGCGACGACTCCGGGCGGCCGCCGAGGCCAAGGCCCACGCCCTCACGCTGCGCCACATCGACAGCCAGCCCCGTGGCGACCTGTTGAGTCGGGTCACCAACGACCTCGACAACCTGGCCCAGAGCCTGCAGCAGACGCTCAGCCAGATGCTCACTTCGGTGCTGCTGCTGCTCGGCGTGGCCGTGATGATGTTCGTGATCTCTCCGCTGCTGGCGGTGGTGGCGCTGACGACCGTGCCACTGTCGGTCTACGGGATGAAGAAGGTGGCGAGTCGGGCGCGCCCCAGATACCTCGCCCAGTGGGGCAGCACCGGCGCCCTCAACGGCCAGATCGAGGAGGCCTTCACCGGTCACGCCGTCGTCAAGGCCTTCGGTCGCCAGAAGGAGGTCGAGGCCCGGTTCCGCGCCACCAACGACCAGCTCCACGACGCCTCCTTCGGCGCCCAGTTCATGTCGAGCCTCATGCAGCCGCTGTCCATGTTCATGGGCAACCTGCAGTACGTGCTGGTGGCGGTGGTGGGCGGCCTGCGGGTGGCGAGCGGAGCGATCTCGGTGGGTGACGTGCAGGCGTTCATCCAGTACTCCCGCACCTTCTCCATGCCGCTCACCCAGCTGGCGTCGATGATGAACGTCTTCCAATCCGGCATCGCGTCTCTCGAGCGGGTGCTCGAGCTGCTCGACGCTGACGAGCAGTCACCCGACGCCGTCGGGTACGAGCGGTCACCGCCCGTGCAGGGCAGGGTGGCCTTCGAGAACGTGTCCTTCGCCTACTCCCCCGACCGCCCGCTCATCGAGGGCCTGTCGCTCGTGGCCGAGCCGGGGCAGACCATCGCCATCGTGGGTCCCACCGGCGCCGGCAAGACGACCCTGGTCAACCTCATCATGCGGTTCTACGAGCTCGACGCCGGCCGCATCACCCTTGACGGCCGCGACATCTCCTCGATCCCTCGACGGACCCTGCGGGAGAGCCTCGGCATGGTGCTGCAGGACACCTGGCTCTTCGGCGGCACCATCTACGACAACATCGCCTTCGGCCGCCCGGAGGCAACCCGCAACGAGGTGCTGGCCGCCGCCCGAGCCACCTATGTCGACCGCTTCGTGGCTCACCTCCCACTCGGGTACGACACCGTGATCGACGAGGAGGGCGACAACATCAGCGCCGGGCAGAAGCAGCTGCTCACCATCGCCCGGGCCTTCCTCGCCCAGCCGGCCATCCTGATCCTCGATGAGGCCACCAGCTCGGTGGACACCCGCACCGAGGTGCTGATCCAGGAGGCCATGCACGCGCTGAGGACCAACCGCACCAGCTTCGTGATCGCCCATCGCCTCTCGACCATCCGCGGCGCCAATGTCATCCTCGTCATGGAGGACGGTCGCATCGTCGAGCAGGGCACCCACGACGAGCTCCTCTCCCACGACGGCCCCTACTTCCGCCTCTACAACTCGCAGTTCGCAGCCGCGGCCACCGACGTCGCCTGAGGTCAGCGCTCGGCGTTGTAGAGGCGCATGGCCAACAGACGGCCGTGGCCGGAAGCTCATCGGAGGGCTAGCGGGAGCGCGCGGCCAGCTCGTAGAGGGGGTTGAGCATGGCCAGGTGACCGTGGAAGACGCCGACCACCGCCCGGGCGGACAGGCGGGAGCCGACATCGATGCCGGCGATATCCCGTCGTCCCAGGAAGACGATCGAGATCTCCCCGGTGCCGTCGGTGATCACCACCTCGAGCACGGGCGAGTCGTGCTGCGACAGCACGCGCAGCGTGCGCACCTGACCCTCCACCCGCACATGGTCCCGCCATCGGGCGTCGATGATCGGCGTGATCGACGACACGTCGTGACGGGGCACCTGGGCCGCGGGGATCGAGGCGCCGGGCGGGCCGAGCACGGCCCTGATGGCGTCGAGCTCAGGAGCCAGGTCCACCGGCGCCGGGGGCCCGTCGAGCTGGAAGGGCACCGTCGTGACGTTGCAGTGCGGGAGACGCGAGAGGTCAGCGAGGAAGGCCTCGGCCGTCCGGTCATGCAGCACCCGGTGCCACACGCCTCGATACTTGCGGTCGGGCAGCAGCACGGTCACCTCGGTGTCGCCGTTGACCAGCTCGCGCGCCACCGCCTGCACGGCCGCGCGGGTGAGACGGCGATCCGGGCACGCCACCACGTCGAGCGGCACCCGGGTGAGCCCGAGGCGCCGCCACTCCTGCGCCAGCTCGTTGGCGACCTGCTCGTCCACGGCGAAGTGCACGACCCGGAGGGCATCAGGGGTGAGGGTGCGCGCGTACTGGACGGCGCGCGCGGTCGCCATGTCGAGCCGATCCATGAACACCAGAACGACGTGACGCCGGAGGATCGGCGCAGTGATGGCGGCGGGCACGTCATGGTCCAGCTCGCGGGTCTCGCGGTCGTACTGCCGGTTCAGTCGGAGCAGCACGACCACGAAGAGGGGCATCACGACCAACATCACCCACGCGTCCTCGAAGCGCGTCAGGCAGACGATGGCCACGACGGCCGCCGAGAGGAAGGCGCCGACGCCGTTGACGACCACACCCTTCTGCCACCCGCCCTCCTTGAGGCGCAGGTGGTGCTTGGTCATCCCCGCCTGCGAGAGAGTGAAGCCAACGAAGACGCCGATGGCGTAGAGGGGGATCAGTCGGGTGACCTCGGCGCCGGTCACGATGACCAGCAGGCCGGCCGTCCCGGCCAGCGCCAGGATGCCATTGGAGAACACGAGCCGGTGGCCCCGCCTGGTGAGCTGGCGGGGCAGGAAGCTGTCGCCGGCCTGGAAGCTGGCCAGGCGGGGGAAGTCGGCGAAGCCGGTGTTGGCGGCCAGCACCAGGATGAGCATCGTGGCCGCCTGGAGCGAGTAGCCCAGCGCCCCGCCGAGCGCGCCTCCTCCGTAGACGGCCTCACCGATCTGGGCCAGCACGGTGGGGGTGCCGTCCTCGAAGGGGAGGACCTTGATCTTGCTGGCGATGAGCGAGAGACCGAGGAACATGACCGCGAGGCCGGCGCCCATGAGCACGAGGGTCTGGCGGGCGTTCCGCCACGCCGGCTCCCGGAAGGCGGGCACGCCGTTGGAGATGGCCTCCACGCCGGTGACCGCCGCTCCGCCCGACGCAAACGCCTTGGCCAGGATGTAGGCGGTGGCACCCAGGTACAGACCGCCCTCACCGGCCTGGCCGAGGTGGACGCTGCCCTCGGTGGCCCGGCCCAGCACGGCGAGGTCGCCGGCCACGAACCGCAGGAGGCCATACCCGAGGAGCAGCGCCATGTTCAACATGAAGAAGTAGGTGGGAACGGCGAAGACCTTCCCGGACTCCTTCACACCCCGCAGGTTGCCGAACATCACGATGGCGATGAAGGCGAGCGAGATCGGGACGCGGAGAGGGCTGAGGCTGTCGAAGGAGGAGATGAGGGCGGCGGTCCCCGCCGAGACGGACACCGACACCGTCAGCACATAGCCGACGAGGAGTGCGGCCCCGGCCACCTGGGCGGGCACGATGCCGAAGTTGTCGCGCGTGACGAGGTAGGCCCCGCCGGCGGAGGGGTACTGCTTGATCGTCTCCCGGTAGGAGAGGATCAGCAGGCCGAGCATCAGGAGCAGGGCCGCGGTGATCGGCATCACCAGGGAGAAGGCGGCCAGGCCGATGGCCGGCACCAGCACGTGGAGGATCTCCTCGGTGGCGTAGGCACTCGACGAGAGGTTGTCCGAGGCGAAGACGGCCAGGGCGGTGGGCTTGCCGAGCCGCTGGTCCTCCAGCTCGTCGCTGTGCAGTGGCTGACCGAGCAGCCTGCGCTTGATCCGGTAGCCAGGGCCGTCGGGCGGCAGCGGCACACCGGCATCAGCCGGGATCGGCTCGGGCGCATCGAACCGCGTCGTCACGAGGGCCATGCGCCCATGGAACACGGCGCCACATCAAGGATCCGTCAAGACGGGAGCAACCCGGCTCAAGAAGGCGCAAAGATCACTCCATGCACCACCTCCGGAGGCTCGGCGCCGACATCGCGCCGGGTGTCCTGGTGGGTCTGGGACTGGCCGGCGCCATCATCGGCGTCTTCCTGCCGCTACGGGACCACATCAGTCCGGCCACGCCGGCGCTGGCGTTCACGGTCGCGGTCGGCGCCAGCGCTCTGATCGCGGGCGCGGCGGCCGCCGTGGTGGTCGCCGTCGTGGCCGCCCTGCTGCTCGACCTGCTCTTCCTGCGCCCCTACGGCGCCGTCAGCGTGCTCACCCTCGAGGACAGCGTCGCCCTGGGCACCTTCCTGCTCGTCGCCGGAACGGTGGGAGCGCTCGTCTCCCGGGAAGCCGACCGACGGCGCGTCGCCGAGCAGCGCGAGGGTGAGCTGCGGGTGCTCAACGATCAGCTGCAGGAGATGCACGACGAGCGGATGGCCCTCACCGAGCGGGCTGAGCGGGCCGACGATCTGGCGCGGCTCGATGACCAGCGCAGCGCCCTGCTGCGCTCGGTCTCGCACGACCTCCGCACACCGCTCTCGGCCATCCGGGCCGTGGCCACCGACCTCCGCGACGGTGTCGTCTACGACGAAGCCACCCGATCCGAGCTCCTCACCATGGTCTGCGACGAGGTGGACCGTCTCGACCGCCTCGTTGACAACCTGCTCAGCCTGAGCCGGATCGAGGCCGATGCCTTTCATCCGGATCGCCAAGCCGTCGATCTCGACGAGCTGGTGCGCGACCGCCTGCACCGGTTGGCCCCGCTCTTCACCGACCTCACCCTCCGGACGAAGGTGCCGGCCGACCTACCGCTGGTCGATGCTGACTACGGGCAGGTCGAGCGGGTGCTCACCAACCTGCTGGCCAACGCGGCTCGGCACGCCCCCACCCGGTCCGACGTGTGGGTCGTCGCGCAGGCCGGCGACGAGGTCGTGCGAGTCGAGGTGTCCGACCGAGGGAAGGGCGTGGAGGAGGACGCACGCCAGCGCATCTTCGAACCCTTCCAACGCGGTGAGGGCAGTCGGTCGACGGGCATCGGACTGGCCATATGCAAGGCGATCGTCACCGCCCACGGCGGCGAGATCCTCGTCGAGCGGACCTTCGGCGGCGGGGCGACCTTCGCCTTCACGCTCCCGGTGCACATCGGTTCGGTGCCCGAGTGACCACGGTCCTGGTCGTCGACGACGAGCCGGCCATCCGCCGCACCGTCTCCGCCGGGCTCTCGGCGCGGGGCTACGCCGTGCGCGTCGCGTCCACCGGCGAGGAGGCGGTGGCGTCGGCGGCCGAAGACCCACCGGACCTCGTGATCCTCGATCTCGGGCTGCCCGACACCGATGGGGTGGACGTCTGCCGTCGCATCCGCGCCTGGAGCCAGGTGCCCATCCTGGTCCTGTCGGCCGAGGCGTCGGACTATCGCAAGGTCCTGGCGCTGGACGAGGGGGCCGATGACTACGTCACCAAGCCCTTCTCGATGCCCGAGCTGCTCGCCCGGGTACGGGTGGCCCTCCGACACCGTCCCTCAGCCGACGGTGAGGACGATCCGGTGGTGCTGGAGGTCGGCGACCTCCGGATCGATCTGGCCCGGCACCGGGTCTCGGTGGCCGACCGGGAGGTGGAGCTCACGCCCAAGGAGTTCGCCTTCCTCGCCCTGCTGGCCCGATGGCCCGGACGGGTGCTCACCCACCGGGCCATCCTCCAAGAGGTGTGGGGCCCGGAGTATGGGCACGAGACGCACTACCTGCGCGTGTACGCCAGCCAGCTGCGCAAGAAGCTGCAGGACAACCCCGGCCGTCCTCGTCTCGTCACCGAGCCAGGGGTCGGCTACCGCCTGAACGACGAGACCTGAGCTCCGCCGCCTGCGAGGGTGGGTCGATGCGCCTCGATGCCCCCTCCTGCTGGTCCCGGATCGGGCCGGCCGGTCACGGCACGCTCGGAACGGTCCACCCGGAGCGAGGCGTGGACGCCGTGCCCGTGGTGTTCGTGGTGGTGGATGGTCAGGTGATCGTGCCGGTCGACACTGTGAAGGCCAAGGCCGGCCGTCGCCTCCAGCGGCTGGCCAACGTCGAACGTGATCCCCGGATCGTCCTGCTGGTCGACCGGTACGACGACGACTGGGCACGCCTCTGGTGGGTGCGCGTGCACGCCGAGGCCGTGGAGGTCGACGCCAGCCCGGGCCACCTGGCTGTCCTGGCGTCGGCCTTCCCTGCTTACGCGGAGCCGAGCTCGGTCACCGGCGTCCTGCTCCTCACCCCCACCGAGGTCACCGGCTGGTCCGCCCCCTGAGCGTTCAGCTGGCGGTGACCCGCTGGGCGAACTCGACGGTGGCGGACTCGACCTCGGCCCGGTCGTAGTCGAGGGTGGCGACGTGGTAGCTCTTCTCGAGCCAGAGGCGCTCGACCGGGCCGCTGATGCGCTCAGCGAGGACGTCGGAGTCCTCCGGGTTCACGACGTGGTCCTGCTTGCTGGTGATGATCAAGGTGGGGATCTGGATCTCGGAGAGCCGCTCCCGGACCTGCTCGGCCGCCATGATCATGCTGAGCAGCGGGCGCAGGGGCGTCTCGTCGTAGGAGGCCTCGTCCGCCTCAGGGTCAGCGATGTCGTTGCCGATGGCGTCCATCACCTCCATGCCCCCAGCCAGCATCTCCTGGATGCTCTCGGCCAGCTCGGTGGACACGGCCACGGGGGCGTTGATCAGCACGATGCCGGCCAGCTCCGGATGACCTTGGGCGAGCGCGGCCGTGAGCGCTCCGCCCATCGACAGCCCCACCACCACGACCTTGCCGTCGGAGGTGCGGGCCTGCAGGGCTGTCAGCGCACGTTCCGCCTCGGTGAGCCAGTCGTCCCAGCCGGTCTCCACCATGTCGAACACGGCCGTCCCGTGGCCAGGCAGGCGCGGCAACTCGACGGCGAGGTCGGCGGTCGCCAGTGCCTCGGCCAGCGGCCGCATCGACACCGGGCTGCCCGTGAAGCCGTGGAGCACGAGGGCTCCGTGCGGCCCCCCGCCGGGCGAGGACCAGGCCTCGCACCCAGGCACGATCGGGTGGACGTCGTCAGCAGGCGTGCGCATGCCAGAACGCTAGTAGCAGGGGCGCAAGTCGGCGGGCTGGCGCGTGGCGGGTTGGCTCTTGGGCGGGGGCGTGGGGGCAGAGGCTCCGCCGGAGCCCCCACCTGCGAAGGGACGGCTTGCCGTGCCTGAGCACAAGCGGTCAGCGTGGCCGAAGGCCGCACGGGGGTGGCTCGATCCCGACGCAGTCCAGTCGGGATCGACGAACTACCGGTACGGGTCGTCGGTGGCTGGCTCCTGCCACCAGTCCTCGCCTGACGGGGTCCAGGCGGGGTCGGGGTAGATGCAGTCGACCGGGCAGGGGTCGAGGCACTTGTCGCAGCCCGAGCAGAGCTCCGGGATGATGATGACGTCCATCCCGTGGTTGAAGATGGCGCCGAACTGGGGCGGGCAGTGCCGGATGCACGTATCGCAGTTGATGCAGATCGACATGTCGATGAGCAGCGGCGGGTTCTTCCACTTCGGGTTCCGCTCGCGATCGGCGATCCGCTCGGGTCGGGTGGTCGCAACCATCCCGATCGACGGTAGCAGCAGGACCCGGAGCATTGACCCACGGGTCAAGGGTCGGGCACGCTTCCCCGGTGGAACCCGACCGGCGCCTGACGACCCAGGGCCTCGAGCGCAAGCAGCAGCTCCTCGACCGGGCCGCCGAGCTGTTCGCCGAGCGCGGCTACGCCGAGACGCGGGTGATCGACATCGTGCGGGCGGCCGGCGTGGCCAAGGGCCTCTTCTACTGGTACTTCGAGAACAAGGAGGCGCTGTTCGAGGAGCTGGCCGGCAACATCCGTCTCAGCTTGCGACGCGAGCAGGGAGCCGCCCTCGATCCGGAGGCTCAACCCCTCGTCAACCTCTACCGGGGCACCGACGCGTCGGTGCACTTCATGGCCGAGCACGCCCACTTCTTCTCGCTGCTCGAGGTGGAGGGCCGCAACTTCACCGAGGTGCTGCGGAAGGGGACCCAGCAGCACGTCGGCGACATGGTCCGCATCATCCGAGCCGGCCAGAGCGACGGCACGATCCGGGAGGAGGACCCCACCCTCATGGCGCTGGGCGTGGTCGGCTCCGTGGGCCACTTCTCCCACTTCCACCGGACCGGCCGGATCACGGTGCCGCTGGACGAGCTGGCCCCCTTCGTCGCCCGCTACGTCGTGCACTCCGTGGCCGCCGACGAGCACGCCATCGCCGACGCCCTCCGAGGCGTCGCCGCCACCGCTCCTGCCTGACGCCCTGGGCGCGCCGCTCGCCGACATCGGGACGTAGTGGGTAGGCTCCCACTATGGCGTTCATCGTCAGGCGCCCGGCGGATCGGTTCGAGATCCGCGAGAGCACGGCGACGTCGCGCGGGCCGCGCGCCCGAACCCTCGTCTCCTTCGTCGAGATGTCCGATGAGGTGCTCGACCTGGCGCAGGAACGAGCCCGCGGTGGGCTGGATCGAGCTCGGCTTCGAGCGCGCGCGGTGGCCATGGGCGCACACGTCGCGCCGCCCCTCAGCCACGCGGCGGCCCACGACCTGCTGCGGGCCCATGGCCAAGGTGAGCGCCTTCCAGTCGCGGTCGCCGCCGTGCTGCGGCAGGCGCTCGACGCAGAGGGTTCCGGCGACGGCGCGGCCGAGGACCACCTGATGGCCATGCTCCCGTGGTTGGGTGCCCCCGAAGGGGCCCGTGCGATGGCGCTCGTCGACCTCCTCGGCGTCTCCGATGCCCTTCCGCCCTCCCGCCGGGGTGCTCTGCGCTACCCCCGATTCGAGGCTCGATGAGCCAGCCCGAGCCGTCGCTCGCCGACAAGGTGGTGGCGATCCACGTGGCGCTGGCGGCCGCTGGTCTTCCGCACGCCATCGGCGGGGCGTTGGCTCTCGCCTACCACGGCGAACCACGGATGACCGTCGACATCGACGTGAACGTGTTCGTGGCGCCGTCGGAAGCCCCAGCGGTCGGCACGGCGCTCGGACCGCTCGGGGTGAGCCTCCATCGACTGGCCACGGCTGAACGGGACGGCCAGGTCCGGCTGTGGTGGGGACGCACACCGGTCGATCTGTTCTTCGCTTACGACGAGGTGCACCACACCATGGCCGAGGGGGTGGAGGTGGTGCGCTTCGCCGACATCGACCTGCCGATCCTGTGCGCCGAGGATCTCGTCTTCTGCAAGGCGGTGTTCGATCGCCCCAAGGATTGGATCGACATCGACCAGGTCCTGCTCGGCGCCGGACCCCGGTTCGACATCGCACGGGTGCGGCGTCTGCTGGATCGGATCGTCGGATCCGAGGATCAGCGGCGAGGTCGCCTCGACGAGGTGGCCCGACGGCACCTCGAGCCCTGACCGAGACTTCCTGCACGCGCAGTGCAATCGAGTTAGGGTGCTCGCACCGAAGCACCCTGACCCTGGAGGTCCGCCGCCGTGGCGCAGTACGCATTCCTGTCCGATGAGTGGCTCGAGGCCGCCAAGAAGATCCGTGAGGAGTACGCCGGCAAGAGCTCGCCGCCGGCGCATGCCGTGCGGATGAACCAGATCATCACCGAGGTCCCCTTCGGCGACGGCAGCATCGACGCCCACCTCGACACCTCTGGTGGCGAGATGCAGATGGACATGGGCCACCTCGAGAACCCTGATCTCACCGTCACCCTCGACTACGTCACCGCCAAGGCCATCCTCGTCGACGGCAACCCGCAGGCCGGGATGCAGGCGTTCATGGCCGGCAAGATCAAGGTCCAGGGCGACATGACCAAGATGATGGCCATGCAGTCCGGCACCCCCGATCCCACCCAGGCCGAGATCGCCGCCAAGATCAAGGAGATCACCTCCGACTGATCAGGCCGGCACCGGCTCTGCAGCTCGACGGAGGGCGCCCTGCGGGGCGTCCTCTTCGCGTCGGTGGCTCGAACGCACGAAGCAGGCACAGACCAGGCCGAGGGCGGCGACGGCCCCGCCGACCAGATACGCCTCGCCGTAGGCACCCACCTGGCCGGCGGCGGGCTCCCGCACCACCGACACGGTCTGCATCACCTGGATGCCGACGACGACGCCGAGCTGCGCCGACATCTGCTGGAAGGCACCCGCGATGCCGAGGTCGCGCTCATCGACGGAGTTGGCGATGCTGGCGGCGAGCGACGGTGACGAGCAGCCGAGGCCGATGCCGGACAGGGCCAGCGCTCCGACGATCACGAGGTCGGACGATCCGGGAGCCACGGTCGAGAGCGCCACCATCGACGCCACCACGAAGGCGGACCCGACGACGGCCGAGGTGCGCTCCCCCACCCGGACGGCCACGTACCCGGCCAACGGACCGGCGATGGCGAAGGCGAGTGGCCGGGCGATCATCAGGCCGCCGACGCGCGTCTCCGGGTAGTCGAACACCGACGCGAGGAAGATCGGCGTGATGATGAACCCACCCATGTAGGCGAAGTTCGTGAAGCACTGGGTGGCGATGGCGAAGGAGAAGTTCCGCTGGCGCACGTACGCGAGCGGCAGCAGCGGGTGCGCCACCCGGCGTTCGATGGCCACGAAGGTGACAACCGCCACCGGGGCCAACACGAAGCCGCCGACGATGAGCGGGCTCGACCAGCCCCAAAGCGGGCCGCGGTTGATGGCGAAGAGCAGTGAGGTGGCGCCGACGGCGAGGACGACGGCGCCCTTCACGTCGAAGGCCACCCGCTCGCGTCGTTCGGTCTCCGGCAGCACGAGCATGGCCAGCAGGAGGCCGGCGAGGGTGAGCGGCACCTGGACCAGGAAGATCCACCGCCAGCCGAACGTCTCCACGATCGGGCCGCCCGCCACCACGCCGATCACCGGACCGCCGGCTCCCACCATGGACCAGTAGCCCATGGCCTGCACCCGCCGCTCGCGCGGGAACAACCGGTTGATGATGGCGATGGAGGCCGGGCCGACCGCCGCTCCGGTGGCCGCGCCCAGGGTGCGGAAGGCGATCAGCGAGCCGGCGTTCCACGAGGCGGCGGTGAGGGCTACGAAGACGCAGACGCACGCCATCGA
>Ga0136618_10000029_pt1 | contig 31380 bp, 28 predicted proteins | sample AntDrymUQ3302106_2_FD_104805 | JGI IMG/M metagenome (GOLD analysis project Ga0136618, IMG submission 104805) | Polar desert sand microbial communities from Dry Valleys, Antarctica - metaG UQ330 (21.06) | ecosystem: Environmental > Terrestrial > Soil > Desert | place: Antarctica: Dry Valley... | reverse complement strand
GGCTTTCGCCCATTGCGCAATATTCCCCACTGCTGCCTCCCGTAGGAGTCTGGGCCGTGTCTCAGTCCCAGTGTGGCCGGTCGCCCTCTCAGGCCGGCTACCCGTCGTCGCCTTGGTAGGCCATTACCCCACCAACAAGCTGATAGGCCGCGGGCCCATCCCTAGCCGATAAATCTTTCCACCACGTGATGATGCCGTCCGTGGTCGTATCCGGTATTAGCTCCGGTTTCCCGGGGTTATCCCAGTGCTAGGGGCAGGTTGCCCACGTGTTACTCACCCGTTCGCCGCTAGGGCTTCCACTCCGAAGAGTGGAGCCTCGCTCGACTTGCATGTGTTAAGCACGCCGCCAGCGTTCGTCCTGAGCCAGGATCAAACTCTCCATAGATGTCTATGACTTCAGACCCACGACGGCGGACCGCCGTAGGTGAAGTGACTAGAAGAGCGGTGCCACCGAGGTGGCGCCAATCACTGGCCAAACGAGCTGTGTGCTCGATTGTCCATTTCAGTTGTTGCTTCCGGCACGACGATTCAACCGACCCGGGGGCGGGTCAGCAGTCGCCGCACCGAAGTTTGGCACTGACTTTTAGCACGCTGTTGAGTTCTCAAGGAGCGGAGGCGCACCGAGGCAGGCCTTCCAGCCGTTCGCGGGGCAACTGATGGAACGTTACGCGGTCGGTTCCGCGGCGTCAAACCGGATCTGTCCCGGCCAGCCGCACCGCCCTCACCTCAGTATCCCGGATCGGAAGTCGTCCCGCAGCTGGGTTTCCAGGCGTCCCCGGCCGATCCTCCCGCGACCCGCCAAGGTGGCAGGCAGTTCAGCGGGCGGAGATGACCTCCACCCCGGCAATGGAACGTTTGCCGCGGCGGAGGACCAGCCAGCGGCCGTGCAGCAGGTCGCCTGGAGTCGGCTTCCAGTCCACGTCGGTGATCCGGGTGTTGTTGACGTAGGCCCCCCCGTCGACCACCGCTCGGCGGGCGGCGGACGTGCTCGGGCACAGTCCGGACCGGTGCAGCATGGCCGCCACGCCGGGTAGTTCGCCGTTGACCTGGACAGCGCCGGCCTCGTGCAGTGCCGCGGCGAGCATCGGCTCGGACAGCGCCATGAGTTCACCCCGGCCGAACAGGGCCGCGCTTGCGGCTTGGACCTGCTCGGTGGCGGTCCGACCGTGCACCAGGTTGGTCAGCTCCGCGGCCAGCACACGCTGCGCCTCCCGGGCCGCCGGGCGGCTCGTCACCGTCTCGCCCAGCGCGTCGATCTCCTCCTGCGTGAGGAAGGTGAACGTGCGGAGCCTGGTGACGACGTCCGTGTCGTCGGTGTTGATCCAGTACTGGTACCAGGCGTACGGCGAGGTCAACTCGGGGTCCAGCCACAGGGACCCGCCGCCGGTGGACTTGCCGAACTTCTCCCCCGACGCGTCCGTCACCAGCGGCACGGTGAGCGCGTGCGACGTGGCCGCCTCGACCCGGCGGATCAGGTCGACCCCGCCGACGATGTTGCCCCACTGATCCGAGCCGCCGATCTGCAAGGTGCAGCCGTATCGGCGGAACAACTCGAGGTAGTCCATGGACTGCAGCAGCAGGTAACTGAACTCGGTGAAGCTGATGCCGCCGGCATCCAGTCGGCGACGGACGGTGTCGCGGGACAGCATCACGTTGACCGAGAAGTGCTTGCCGACGTCACGCAGGAAATCGACAGTCGTCAGGTTGGCGGTCCAGTCCAGGTTGTTGGTCAGCACAGCCGCCGCAGCGCCGTCGAAGTCCAGGAACCGGCTCAGCTGCGAGCGGATCCGCTCGACGTACCCGCCGACCGTCTCGGCCGTGAGCAGGGTGCGCTCCGCCGACTTTCCGGTTGGATCGCCGATCAGTCCGGTTGCCCCGCCGGCGAGAGCTATCGGCCGGTGTCCGGCGAGCTGGAAGCGGCGCAGCGTCAGCAACGGCACCAGGTGCCCCATATGCAGGCTGGGGCCGGTGGGGTCGAACCCCGCGTACAGCGTGACCGGCCCCCGGTCGAGGGCGGAGCGCAGGGCGTCATCGTCGGTCGACTGGGCGATGAGTCCGCGCCAATGCAATTCGTCGAGGATCTGGTTGGTCACCGGCCCAGTCTCCCCGATCGCCACCAGCCGGTTTCGTGATCATGGGTTTTGGCCGGTCCTGACCGGCCAAACCCCATGATCATCACGGCGGGCTCGATGGCCGCGGTCGACCCGCGCGATACGGGCTGACCGACGGCGCCCCCGGTACCCAGAATCGCCACGGCCGGTCGGTTGCCACGTTGACGCCGACTCGCGGGCTGTTATGAACCTCCGGTTCGACGTCCCCGACCGACAGCCGGACGTAACCGGCGGGGTCGAGCAGGTCGGCGCCGTCATCGGGGCCGGCCAGCCCGAGCGCCTTGGTGAGCCGCGCCGGTCCGCGGGCGAGGTCACGCTCGGCGCGAGCACCGGCCCGGCGACGTTGCGCGAGTTCGAGACCCTCGGTCACCTCGGCCGCACGCAGCAGCACCGCACCGGCAATGCCCTCGGGCTGGCAGACGACGTTCGCGCACCAGTGCATGCCGTAGCTGAAGTAGACGTACAGGTGACCGGGCGGTCCGAACATCACCGCTGTGCGCCGGGTCACTCCGCGAAACGCATGGGATGCGGGGTCGTCGAGTCCCTCGTACGCCTCGACCTCGGTGAGCCGAACGGCCACGGCCCCGTCGGCGGAGTCCACCCGCAGCGTTGCGCCGAGAAGCTCCGGAGCCACCTGTACGGCGGGGCGCGACAGGAAGGTGCGCAGGTTCAGCGCAACCCGCCCTGCGCCCAGGCCGCGTGCTCGTGCGCGAGGTCCGCCAGCGCCGACAGCTGCTCTGCTACCCGAGCGGGCGCCGTACCCCCTGGTGCTGACCTTGCCTGGATGGCGCCGGTCACCGTCAGGACCGACCGGACCTCGGGGGTCAGGGCGGGATCGACGGCTGCGAGGTCCTCGTCGGACAGCTCCTCCAGATCCATGCCCCGCCCGGAGCAGAACCGGACCAGGGCGCCGGCGATCTCGTGCGCTTCCCGGAACGCCGTACCCCCGCGGACAAGCCACTCGGCGACGTCCGTGGCCAGCGCGAACCCCTGCCCGGCCGCGGCACTGATCCGCTGGGTACGGATCACCAGCGAGGCCATCATCCCGGCCACCGCCGGCAGCAGGACGAGCAGCTGCTCGACGGTGTCGAAGACCGGCTCCTTGTCCTCCTGCAGGTCCCGGTCGTAGGCCAGTGGCAGACCCTTGAGTGTCGCGAGCAGGCCGGTGAGATTGCCGATGAAGCGGCCGGACTTGCCTCGGGCGAGCTCGGCGATGTCGGGATTCTTCTTCTGCGGCATGATCGACGAACCGGTGGAGTAGGCGTCGTCGAGTTCCACCCAACCGAACTCGGTCGAGGCCCACAGACACACCTCCTCGCCGAGTCGGGACAGGTGTACGCCGAGCAGGGCAGCCACGAACAGGAACTCCGCCGCGAAGTCGCGGTCGGAGACGGCATCGATCGAGTTGGCCGCGGCCGAGTCGAAGCCCAGTTCCTGTGCGGTGGCCGCCGGGTCCAGTGCAAGCGTTGACCCCGCCAGCGCACCGGACCCCAGCGGTGACACGGCGGCACGGCGGTCCCAGTCCTGGAACCGGTCGACGTCACGTGCCATGGCGTGCACGTGCGCGAGCAGCTGGTGGGCGAGGAGGATCGGCTGGGCGTGCTGCAGATGCGTCATCCCGGGGGCCGGCACCGTGCGGTTGCGTTCGGCGAGCGCGACGATCGCCGTCTCCAACTCCGAGACCCTGGCCACGATCCGGCGTACGGCGTTGCGCAGGTACAACCGCAGATCCGTGGCCACCTGGTCGTTGCGACTGCGCCCGGCGCGGAGCTTCCCGCCCAGCCCACCGAGGCGCTCCAGTAGGCCGCGCTCCAGCGCGGTGTGCACGTCCTCGTCGTCGGCCGTCGGGCGGAAGCTGCCGTCGGTGACAGCCGCCTCGAGGTCGTCGAGGGCGGCGAGCATCCGCGACAGTTCGTCGGCGTCCAAGAGACCCGCGACGTACAGGACGCGGGCGTGCGCCCGCGACGCGGCGAGGTCGTAAGGCGCCAGCCGCCAGTCGAAGTGCACCGACAGGGACAGCGCCGCAAGGGCCTCGGACGGGCCGGTGGCAAAGCGACCACCCCATAGCCGTACCGGAGCGACCGAGGGGTCACCGGCGCTGGCGTCGAAATTCGTCCCGGTCACCCGATCCCCATCGGGCCACTCGCGTGGTTCACGCGCCGGAGCTTGCCACACGGGCGTCACGAGCCGCGGCGAGCTTGCTCGGCATCCCCCACAGCTCAACGAAGCCGCGGGCCAGCGTCTGGTCGAACGTGTCGGCGCTGTCGTACGTCGCAAGCTCGTAGTCGTACAGCGACGCCGTACTGCGCCGTCCGGTCGGCACCGCCCGCCCGCCGTGCAACCGCAGCCGGACCTCGCCGCTGACGTTCACCGAGGCCTCGTCGAGGAACCTGTCCAGCGCCCGCTTGAGCGGTGAGTACCACAGCCCGTCGTAAACCAGCTCGCTCCACCGCTGCTCGACCTGGCGCTTGAAGCGGGCCAGGTCCCGCTCGACGGTGACTGACTCCAGCTCCTGATGGGCGGTGATCAGGGTGATCGCGCCAGGCGCCTCATAGACCTCACGGCTCTTGATGCCGACCAGCCGGTCCTCGACCATGTCCAGCCTGCCGATCCCCTGCGCTCCCGCCCGCCGGTTCAGGATCTCGATGGCCGACAGCATGCTGACCGGCTCGTCGTCGATCGCCGTCGGCACACCATGGGTGAATGTCAACCGGACCTCGTCCGGGTCACGCGTTTCGGCGGGGTTGGCGGTGTAGCTGTACACGTCCTCGATCGGCGCGTTCCAAATGTCCTCCAGGAAGCCGGTCTCCACGGCGCGGCCCCACACGTTCTGGTCGATCGAGTACGGCGACTTCTTGGTCACGTCGATCGGGAGGTCCTTCTCGGCAGCAAAGGCGATCGCCTTGTCCCGCGACAGCCCGGAGTCGCGCACCGGCGCCAGCACCCTCAGGTGCGGGGCGAGCGTTCCGATACCGACCTCGAAGCGGACCTGGTCGTTGCCCTTGCCGGTGCAGCCGTGCGCCACGGTGTCCGCGCCGTGGTAGGTGGCCGCCGCGACGAGGTGCTTGACGATCACCGGTCGGGACAGTGCCGAGACGAGCGGGTAGCGGTCCATGTAGAGCGCGTTGGCCAAAAGCGCAGGCAGGCAGAAGTCGTCGGCGAACTCCTCACGCATGTCGGCCACGACCGCCTCCGTGGCACCGCAGTCCAGGGCACGCTGCCGGATGACGTCGAGGTCCTCACCGCCCTGGCCGACGTCCCCGGCCACGGCGATCACTTCGGCGCCGGTTTGCTCGGCGATCCAGCCGATCGCCACCGACGTGTCCAGGCCGCCGGAATAGGCGAGCACAACTCGGTTACTCATCGCGGTCCTCCTGTGGATGGTGCGCACGGGCGGCCAGGTCGCGCAGCCGGGCGGCAAGCGCCTCACCGCCGTCGGAGTCTCGGGAGATCGCCAGGATCGTGTCGTCGCCGGCGATCGTCCCGAGGATGAAAGGCAGGCCGGAGCGGTCCAGCGCCGAGGCCAGGAACTGGGCCGCGCCAGGCGGTGTCCGCAGGACGGCAAGGTTGCCGCTCGCCTCGGCATCGACCAGCAGTTCCGCCAACAGCCGGACCAGCCGGGCGGGCGCGGCCTGCGACGCCCGCAGCGGAGGCTCACCCTCGTCCGGTACGACGTACGCACCCGGACCTCCGTCGACCCCCCGCAGCTTCGCCGCCCCCAGCTCCTCCAGGTCCCTGGACAGCGTGGCCTGAGTGACGCCGACCCCCTCCGCCTCCAACAGCGCGGCGAGTTCGCCCTGCGAGTGGATCCGGCGAGTCCGTAGCAGGCCACGGATTCGGGCGTGGCGGGCGGGGCGGGTCAACGGAGCCTGTGTGCCCACTAGCCGGACCGTTCCAGCAGCCAGGCCAGCAGCGCCTTTTGGGCGTGCAGCCGGTTCTCCGCCTCGTCCCACACCGCGCTGGCCGGTCCGTCGATGACCGACGCGGCGATCTCCTTGCCTCGGTACGCCGGAAGGCAGTGCAACACCACTGCGTCATTGCCCCTGGCGAGCGCTGCCTCGTCGAGCTGGTACGGCACGAAGGGTTCGGCTCGGCTGTCCCCTTCGCCTTCCTGCCCCATCGACACCCAGGTGTCGGTGGCCAGCACGTCGGCGCCGTCACAAGCCGCGGCGGGATCCGTGACGTGCCTAGCGGAGCCGCCCGTCTGCGCGGCGATGCGGCGGGCCCGGTCGAGGACGGCTGGGTCCGGCGGGTAGCCGGCGGGTGCAGCGATCCGCACGTGCATGCCGGCAACTGCCCCGCCGAGCAGGTAGGAGTGCGACATGTTGTTCGCCCCGTCACCCAGGTAGGTCAGGATCCGGCCGTCAAGCGCCTTTTTGTGCTCCCGCACGGTCTGCAGGTCGGCCAGGATCTGACACGGGTGGAACAGGTCGGTGAGGGCGTTGACGACCGGGACCCGGCTGACCGATCCCATTGCGGCGATCCGGTCCTGGCCGAACGTGCGCCAGACGATCGCCGCACATTGCCGCTCCAGCACGCGGGTGGTGTCCTCGACCGGCTCACCGCGTCCGAGCTGGGTCCCGAGCGCGTCGATGACGAGCGGGTACCCGCCGAGTTCGGCGATACCGACCGCGAAGCTCACCCGGGTCCGGGTGGACGGCTTGTCGAAGATGACCGCGACGGCCCTGGGCCCCGAAAGCGGCCGCGCCGCGAAGCGGTCGGCTTTGAGGATGTCAGCGAGGTCGAGGATCTCGGCCTGCTCGTCAGGAGTCAGGTCGTCGTCGCGGAGGAAGTGTCGGACCATTACGGCGCTCCGTTCTCTGCCAGTACCGCGTCCAGCGCGGCGGGCAGCGCCGCGACAAAGGCATCGGCCTGTACGTCGGTGAGGACGAGTGGCGGCGCGAGCCGTAGCACTCTCGGGGTCACGGCGTTGACGAGAAATCCAGCCGACCGCAGCTGTGCCTCGACGGCCGCTGCCCGATCCTGGCAGAGCACGATTCCCAGCAGCAGCCCGGCTCCGCGGACGCTGTCGACCAGCGGATGCCGCAGCGCCTCGATATTCGCCGCCAGCCGGGCTCCGAGGGCCTTGGCCCGGCCGGGCAGGTCGGCGCCGACTACCACGTCGAGCACGGCGAGTGCGGCCGCCGCGCACACCGGGTTGCCGCCGAATGTCGTGCCGTGGCTGCCCGGCGTCAGGAGTCCGGCCGCGGGACCGAAGGCCAGGCAGGCGCCGATCGGCAGTCCGCCGCCCAATCCCTTCGCCAGCGTGACCAGGTCTGGCGCGATTCCGTCGGCCTGATGAGCGAACATCGTCCCGGTGCGGCCGACTCCGGTCTGCACCTCGTCAAGGCAGAGCAGCGCGCCGCGGTCCGACGTGATCGCTCGCGCCGCGGCGAGGTAGCCGGGCGGGGCCGGTACGACGCCGCCCTCGCCGAGCACCGGCTCCAGGATCACCATCGCGGTCTGCTCGTCGACCGCATGGGCGAGTGCTGGCGCATCGCCGTACGGGACATGGGTCACGCCCTCGGGCAACGGACGGAACGGATCGGACTTGACCGGCTGCCCGGTGAGCGCCAGCGCACCCATCGTCCGGCCGTGGAAGGCACCCTCGGCCGCGACTACGTGCGTGCGCCCGGTCCGCCGGGACGCCTTGAACGCCGCCTCGTTGGCCTCCGCACCGGAGTTGGTGAAGAACACCCGCCCGGACCGACCAGCCAGCGCGAGCAACCGCTCGGCGAGCTCGACTACTGGGCCGGTGATCGCGAAGTTGGACACGTGCCCGAGGGTGGCAACCTGGCGACTGACCGCCGCCACAACCGCAGGGTGGGCATGCCCCAGCGCGTTGACAGCGATGCCGGCCAGCAGGTCGACGTACTCCTTTCCGTCGGCATCCCACACGGTGGCACCGGTGCCCCGGACGAGGGCCAGCTTCGGCGTGCCGTAGGTGTCCATGAGGACGTTCTGCCAGCGCGCCGTGAGGTGCTCGGTCGGTGTCATGCCGGGACGACCATGGTCCCGACACCGTCGTCGGTGAAGACCTCCAGCAGCAGCGAGTGCGGCACCCGGCCGTCGATGACCGTCGCCCGCGGGACCCCGCCGGTCACCGCGCGCAGGCAGGCCTCCATCTTCGGTCGCATTCCGCTCTCCAGCTGAGGTATCAGCACGGCCAGGTCGGCCGTCGTGATCTCGTTGACCGGACGGCTGTCCTCGGGCCAGTCGACGGACAACCCTTCCACGTCGGTGAGCACGATGAGCTTGTGCGCCCTCAAGGCCACCGCGATCGCGGCCGCGGCCGTGTCCGCGTTGAGGTTGTGCACCTGTCCGGCGGCATCGGGTGCCACGGTCGAGATCACCGGGATCCGCCCGGCCGCGATCAGGTCGAGGACCGCGTCCGGGTTGACCGCCACCACATCGCCGACCAGGCCGAGGTCGACGTCGGCGCCGTCGATGTTGACGCCGTGGCGGGCCGCGGTCAGCAGGTGCGCGTCTTCTCCGGACATGCCCACCGCCAGCGGGCCGTGTTCATTGATGAGACCGACGAGTTCCCGGCCGACCTGCCCGACAAGCACCATCCGGACGATGTCGATGCTCTCCTCCGTCGTCACCCGCAGGCCGCCGCGGAACTCGCTGGCGATGCCCAGCCGGCTGAGCATGCTGGTGATCTGTGGGCCACCGCCGTGCACGACGACCGGCCGGATGCCGGCGTAGCGCAGGAAGACCATGTCGGCGGCAAAGGCGCGCTTCAGCTCGGTGTCGACCATCGCGTGCCCGCCGTACTTCACGACGACCGTCTTGCCGTGCAGCCGCTGCAGCCAGGGCAGCGCCTCGATCAGGATGGCGGCCTTGTCGCGGGGGTCCAGGCCGGTGAGCTGCGCCGTGTTCATGTCGAGTACGCCGAGTTCTCCTGGACGTAGCGGACGCTGAGATCGTTGGTCCACACGGTCGCGGTCTCCGGCCCGGCCTCGAGGTCGACTGCGATCACGACTCGGCGCCCTGACAGGTCCACGGTGGACCGATCCGCGGCGGCTGCTCCCGCTGCGCAGACCAGGACGCCGTTCATCGCGACGGCCAGTTGATCAGGGTCGAAGGCGGCATCGGTCGTGCCGACCGCGGCGAGAACCCGTCCCCAGTTGGGATCATCGCCGTACAAGGCGCACTTGACCAGGTTGCTGCGGGCTATGCCGCGCGCCACTTCGAGCGCATCGTCCACTGTGGACGCGCCCCGCACCGTCACCTCGATGTCCTTGGTGGATCCCTCGGCGTCGGCGAGCAGGCCGGCCACCAGGTCGGCGCAGACGGTGCTGAGCGCCGCCTCCAGTTCATCCGTGGTCGGATGGATGCCGGAGGCGCCACTGGCCATCAGCAGCACGGTGTCGTTCGTGGACATGCAGCCGTCGGAGTCCACCCGGTCGAACGTGTGCGCCGTCGCCTTTCGCAGGGCGGCCGCGGCGGAGGCTGGGTCGAGGGCTGCGTCCGTGGTGATGACCGCGAGCATCGTGGCCAGCGCAGGCGCCAGCATCCCGGCGCCTTTGGCCATGCCGCCCATCGCCCAGCCGGGACCGGCGTACGCAGCCTCTTTGGTCACCGTGTCCGTGGTGAGGATGGCTGTGGCCGCGTCCACTCCCCCACCCGGATGCAGGGCGGCGACTGCCTTGTCGACACCCGGCAACAACGCCGTCATGTCCAGCCGGACACCGATGAGCCCGGTCGAGCACACCGCGACGTCGATCGCACCGACTCCGAGCGCGGTCGCCGCCCGCTCAGCCGTCGCATGGGTGTCCTGGAAGCCGGCCGGACCGGTACACGCGTTCGCACCGCCGGAGTTGAGAACGACGGCCCGCAGCCGGCCGGTCCCGAGGACCTGCCGGGTCCACCGCACCGGGGCCGCCGTGACCCGGTTCCTCGTGAACACACCGGCGGCGGTGTCCAGCGGGCCGTCGTTGACGACCACCGCAACGTCGAGGCCGGTTGACTTCAGCCCCGCCGCGACACCGGAGGCTCGGAATCCTCGGGCGGAGGTGACACTCACGGCGCCGCCTTGCGTCCGTAGGGACGAGCGCCATGGCGACCAAACGTACGGACGCAAGCGCAGACGACGGTCATGGAGCGATCCCCACGGTGGTGAGCCCGGTGGTCTCGGGCAGCCCCAGGGCGATGTTCGCGCTCTGGATGGCGGCTCCCGCGGCGCCCTTGACGAGGTTGTCCAGAGCGGCGACGGCAACCATGCGGCCGGCGAGTTCGTCGACGGTCACCTGGACGTGCACGGCGTTGGAACCGAGAGTGTTGCCAGTGGCGGGCCACTGTCCCGGCGGCAGCAGGTGCACGAACGGCTCGTCGTCGTACGCCTCGTGGTACACGTTCCGGACAGCGTCGGACCCGACCCGGTTGCGCAATCGTGCACTGCAGGTGGCCAGGATGCCGCGCGGCATCGGGACCAGCAGGGGGGTGAACGACACCGTCACTTCCGAGTCGGTCAGCAGAGACAGGTTCTGCCGGATCTCCGGGGTGTGCCGGTGCCCGCCACCGACGCCGTACGCGCTGGCCGAGCCCATCAGCTCCGAACCGAGCAGATGTCCGGCCACCCCCCGGCCGGCTCCGGAGCTGCCGCTGGCGGCGACCGCGACGACGTCCGGTGCGATCAGACCGGCGGCCAGCGCGGGTGCGACAGCCAGGGTGACTGCCGTCGGGTAGCAACCGGGCGCGGCGATCCGTCGGGCACCGGCAAGCTTCTCCCGTGCGCCGGGCAGCTCAGGCAGCCCGTAAGGCCACGAACCGGCGTGCGGTCCGGCGTACCACCGCTGCCAGTCCGCGGGGTCGGCCAGCCGGAAATCCGCGCCGCAATCGACGACGAGGCAGTCCTGGCCCAGGACGTCGGCGACGGACCCCGACTGTCCGTGCGGCAGGGCGAGGAAGACCACGTCGTGGCCGCCGAGGGTCTCCCGGGTGGTGCCCTCGAGCATCCGCCCGGCCAGCGGCGCGAGGTGAGGGTGGTGAGCGCCGAGCCGCGATCCGGCGTTGGCCCCCGCGCAGACGGCCCCCACAAGGAACTCCGGATGGCCGAGCAGGAGCCGGAGCAACTCTCCCCCGACGTAGCCACTCGCGCCCGCGACCGCTACCGTCTGCACCGCATCATTATGCGGCATAGGGAATGACAATGCAAAGTCAGGTGGTGCTCGTCGGTTCCTTGAACTTGGTGCCGATCGTGACCAGCAGATGGACCACACCGAGCACGATGAAGAACGCGGTCGGCGCGCCCTCGTCGTTGAACCGGAAGATGAAGGGGGAGGCGATGAGGAACACCGCCAGCGCGTAATCGACTGCGGCGTGCACTGTGACGGGGATGGAGTGGATCAGACCCGTCGGCCCCACCGTGGCCGCGGCCATCACCAGGATGAGCACGCCCACGGCGATGGAGATTCCGACGGCGTAACCGTCGTCATAGCCGAACAGGAAGGGCGCAGCTATGAAGAGCACCCCCGCGGCGTACTCGATCATTCCGTGGATGGTCCGGGGAATCGGCCCGTCGCGCAGCATGCGATCACCGTAGCGGCCGTGGCGTGCCGCGGCATCAGGCAACGCCGTACCCTCCGCGGTTACGCTGCGGCGGTGGCGACCTGGATCGTGCGGCTGGACGAGCCCGGAGGCGGACCCCGGCTCGCCGTGAAGGACGTCATCGACGTGGCCGGCGTCCCGACCACGATCGGGTGCGCCGCGGTCGCGGACCAGGCGCTTCCGGCGGCAACCGACGCGGTCTGCGTTAGCACCGCGCGGGCGGCGGGCGCGCGCATCGTCGGCAAGACGAACCTGCACGAGCTGTGCTACGGCGTCACCGGCATCAATCGCTGGTATGGCACACCGGTCAATCCGCTGGACGCCACGCTCGTCCCGGGCGGGTCCTCCAGCGGTTCGGCGGCGGCGATTGGCGCCGGTGAGGCGGACGTCGCCTATGGCACGGACACCGGCGGGTCGGTCCGCATCCCGGCCGCCTGCTGCGGCATCACCGGCCTCAAGACCAGCTGGGGTCGGGTGTCCCTGGAGGGTGTGTGGCCGTTGTCCCCGACGCTGGACACGGTCGGGCCGCTGGCCCGCGATGTCGCCGGTGTCGTCACCGGCATGCGGCTGCTGGAGCCGGGATTCGGCCTGTTCGGCTCGGTGGCGGTCGTGGGCCGGATCCGGCTGCCCGGCGTCGACGCGCAGGTCGAGGCGGCCGTGGACGAGCTGCTCGCCGCGTGGGGCATCGACGTCGTCGACGTCGACCTCGCCGGATGGGCAGCGGCCGACGCCGCGTTCGAGAAGATCATCGGGGCGGAGGCGTACGCCGTGGATCGGCACTGGGTCGAGGACAGCCCGGACCGGGTCAGCGAGCCGATCACCCGCCGGGTGCTCGACGGAGCAACCGTGACCGATGAGCAACTGGCCGAGGCCAGGATTTCGCGACAGCATTGGCAGGCGGAGCTCGCGGCCGTGTTCGACCGGGTCCAGGTCCTGGCGCTGCCGACGATGCCCGCACCGACCCCGACGCTCGGCATGCCCGGGCCGTGGCCGCCGATGACCCAGTGCACCCGGACGTTCAACCTGGCCGGCGTACCGGCGCTGTCGCTGCCTGCCTCCGATCGCGGCACCAGCCTGCAACTGGTCGGCCCGCAGAACGGCGAAGAACTGCTGTGTGCGGCCGGCGCGGACGTGGAGCGAGTGGTCAGCTCCCTGCGCTGACGAGGTTCGCACGCCTGAGCGGCGCTCAGCTGCGCAGCTGCGCACCCGTACGCCGCCCGGCCTCGGCAACCGCGGCATCCCTGGCCGCCGTGACCTCCTCGGAGGTGAGGGTCCGGTCGGGCGCCCGGAAACTCAGCGCGTACGCCAGCGACCGGTTCCCGGCACCGAGCTGCGCCCCGGTGAACACGTCGAACAGCCGCGCGGACTCCAGCGACTCCCCCGCTCCGGCGATCAGCGCGGTCTGGACCTCGGCCGCCGGTACGCCGTCCGCCACGACAAGGGCCACGTCGACCAGGGCCGGTGGGTAGGCGGAGATGGTCGGCGCGCGTACGGCGACGGCGGCCGGCAGGGCGTCCAGGTCGAGTTCCATCGCGCAGACCCCACGCGGCAGGTCCAGCACGGCCAGTACGCCGGGGTTCAGCTCGCCCGCCTGACCGACCACCCGATCGTCCACCATCAGCTCGGCGCAGCGCCCCGGATGCCAGGGCGGGTACTGCCCGGCCCGCACGGACAACTCCACACCGGCGGTGGCCGCCACGATGCGACCTGCCTCGACCGCATCACCCCAGGTGGCCGGCGTCCCGGGTCCCCACCAGCCGGCGGGTTGACGCTGGCCGCTGAGGGCGATGGCCACGTGCCACGGCTGGGGCGGCACGGACGCCAGCAGTGCCGCGGTTTCCGCGTCGTCCGGTCGACGGTCCACGCCCAGCCGCGGCGGCGACTGCTGCCCAGACAGGAACACCAGACCCAGCTCGAACAGCGCCACGTCCCGCTGCCCACGTGAGCGGTTGCGCGCGAGTGTCTTGAGCAGGCCCGGGAGCAGCGTCGTACGCATACCCGGTTCCTCGTCCGAGATCGGATTGGCCAGGCGCACCACGCGTCGTCGCGGGTCGTCGGCGTCCAGGCCGAAAACGTCGTAGACGCCGGGGTCGACGAACGGGTACGCCGGCGCCTCGACGTAGCCGGCCTCGGCCAGCGCGCGGCTGACCGACCGCCGGCGCCGCTGCCCCTCCGTCAGCCCACGACCGGGCGGGGTGAGGGGCAGCGTCGACGGCACGGCGTCGTACCCCTCCACCCTGACGACCTCCTCGCAGAGATCGGCCGGGTCGATCAGGTCAGGACGCCACGACGGCGGGAGCACAGCCAGCGTGGCTCCGCCCTCCACGGCGCACCCGATGTCCGCCAGCGCCTCGGTCACGGTGCCGGGTGAGTAGGCGACGCCGGCGACCTGGGCCGGCAGGTCGGCGTCGAGCAGGATCGGCAGCCGAGGCAGCCGGTGGTCGACATCGATCACACCGGGCACGACCCGTCCCCCGCCGTACTCCACCAGCAACGCCGCTGCGCGCGCGACCGCGACCCGGGTCATCTCCGGGTCGACGCCGCGCTCGAACCGCTTCGACGCCTCGCTGATCAGCCGGTGCCGCCGCGCCGACCGGGAGACCGTCACCGGGTCCCAGTGCGCCGCCTCGAGCAGCACCGCATCCGTCGCATCGACTATCTCGGTGCTCAGGCCGCCCATCACGGCGGCCAGCCCGATCGGCCCGCTGTCGTCGGTGATCAGCAGATCCTCTGGATCGACCCGGCGCACCGCACCATCGAGGGTCTGCACCCGCTCGCCGGCGGCACCCCGGCGTACGACGATCGGTCCGTGGACCCGGTCGCGATCGAAGGCGTGCATCGGCTGGCCGAGTTCGAGCATCACGTAGTTCGTGACGTCGACGGCCAGTGATATCGACCGCACCCCGGCTGTCGTCAGCCGTCGCACCATCCACAGTGGACTCGGGCGGGTCGGGTCCAGTCCCTCCACGACCGCGGCAACGAACCGGTCGCATCCCGAGGCGTCCTGAACGCGGACGTCGTACGGCGCCGGACCGTCCGGGAGCAGCGTGACGGCTGCGGCCGGATCCCGGAAGGGCGATCGCAGGCCGAGAGCGAGTTCGCGGGCGAGCCCTCTGACCGACAGGCAGTAGCCGCGGTCCGGGGTGATTGCCAGCTGGACGACCGTGTCGGTGAGCCCCAGCACGGCGGCGGCGTCGGCGCCGACCGGCGTGTCGGCCGGGAGTACCAAAATGCCGGCGGCGTCCGCGCCGATGTCGAGTTCGCGGGCGGAGCAGATCATCCCGTCGGAGAGGTGCCCATAGGTCTTGCGGGCTCCGATCTGGAAGCCTCCGGGCAGGACCGCGCCGGGCAGCGCCACGACCACTCGGTCGCCGACGTCGAAGTTGGTCGCGCCGCAGACGATGCCGCGGACCTGCTCGGGACCGACCCTCACCTGGCAGTAGCGGATCGGCTTCTTGAACTCGGCCAGCTCCTCGATCTCCAGGACCGCACCGATCAACAGCGGGCCGTGCAGGTCGTCCCCGACCCGCCGGATCCCCTCGACCTCCAGGCCCATCCGGACGAACGCGGCGTCGATCTCCTCGGTGCTGACCGCAGCCGGCAACTCGACGTGCTCGGCCAGCCAGGACAGGGCGACCCGCATCAGACCTCCATTCCGAACGCGCGCGTGAACCGGACATCGCCTTCGACGATGTCGCGCATGTCCGAGACCCCGTGCCGGAGCTGCAGGGTGCGTTCGAGACCCATGCCGAACGCGAACCCGCTGTACTCGGCCGGATCGATACCGCACGCGATCAGCACCCTCGGGTTCACCATGCCGCAACCGCCCCATTCGACCCACTGCGGCCCGTCGCGGTGTTCGGGGAACCAGATGTCGAACTCCGCGGACGGCTCGGTGAAGGGGAAGTAGTGCGGCCGCCAGCGGGTCCGGGCCTGCGTCCCGACGACGGACCGGGCGAAGTGGTCCAGGGTGCCTCTGAGGTGGGCCATCGCGATCCCGCGGTCCACGACGAGGCCCTCGACCTGACCGAAGACGGGCGTGTGCGTGGCATCCAGCTCATCGGTGCGATAGGTCCGACCCGGGCAGATCACGTAGATCGGTGGCGTACGGGACAGCATCACCCTCGCCTGCACGGGCGACGTGTGCGTGCGCAGCACCAGCCGGGACTCCGGCGGTTCGACGAAGAACGTGTCCATGAGCGTCCGGGTCGGATGGTCCGGACCGATGTTGAGCGCGTCGAAGTTGAGCCACTCGGCTTCCAGCTCCGGCCCCTCGGCCACCTCGTAGCCCATCCCCACGAACACGTCGACGATGCGTTCGGTGATCGTGGTCAGCGGATGCCGAGCGCCCCGCGGCCGGCGATCCCACGGCAGCGTGACGTCGACCAGCTCATCGCGGAGCACCCGCTCGTCGCGATCAGCGGTCAGCCGAGCGAGTCGGTCGTCGTACCCGGTCTGGATCTCGACGCGGGCGGCGTTGACCCGCCGACCGGCGTCGGCCCGGGCCTGCGGCGGCAGGGCGCCGAGTTCGCGACGGGCCAGGCTGACCGGCGCCCGTTCGCCGACGTGAGCAGTGCGTACGACGGCGAGCGCGTCGAGGTCGCCGGCCTGCTCGAACGCCTTGACGGCCTGAACGACGGCCTCGTCAAGCGACTCCGGAGACAGGAGCGCGACCTGCTTGGGGTCGTAGCTGTATTCGGTCAACGACAGTCCGTTCAAGGGTCGGGAAACGCGGCGCGCATCGCGGCGTTCCATCCTGCCGACCCGCGAGCGCGGTCCGCCGGTCAGGGTCGGTCAGCTGGACTGGCGACCGGCGGACCGACCAAATCGACTACCGATGCAAGACACAAAGACCACCCTAGCGACGCCCAGCTCGGGGGCATCGGGGTTTTCGATCCCAAGATCGTGACGCGGGCACACAGTGCGCGTCGATTCGCGCCTTGATCGCGGCGTGTTGGCCCCTTTTGGGCGGCGTGTCGCGATGGACTGTGTGCGCTGGTTGCGATCATGGTCGCCGTTGGCACCGGGCCGAGGCGTAGAGGCAGACGGCGGCGGCCGCGGCCAGGTTGAGACTTTCCGCTCGGCCATGGATCGGAACGCGGACCCGTGCGTCAGAGGCAGCCGCGAGGTCCGAGGACAGGCCGCGAGCCTCGTTGCCGAACAGCCACAGGGTCGGCACCGCCAGGCGCCCGGAATCCGCTTCGCTGTCCAGGTCGTTCTCGCCGTCCGCGATGGCGGCCAGAACGCGCATGTCGGCGGCTCGAGCGGCGGCTAGCGCGTCAGCCGGTCCGGCGTCGCGCACCAGGTCCAGGTGGAACAGGCTGCCGGCAGAGGCGCGCACGCACTTGCCGTTGTACGGGTCGACGCTGCCCGCGCTGAAGGCCACCAACCGGGCGCCGGCAGCATCGGCGGTGCGCAAGACGGTGCCGGCGTTGCCGGGGTCGTTGATCTCGGCGAGCAGCACGGCGAGCCGCGGGCCGGCGGACATCACTTCAGCGAGCGGCCGGTCCACTGCCGTACACACCGCGACGATCCCCTGCGGATGGACTGTCTCGGACAGGCTCGCGGCGGCACCCTCGGAGACGACCCGGTGCCGGCCGGACCAGGCTGACATCAAATCGCGGTGGCGCACGGCTGCGGCCGGCGTACAGAAGAGCGCGGTGACCGCGCCGGCGGCGATGGCTTCCCGGACGGCCTGCGGCCCCTCGGCGAGGAAGCTGGCCGTCGCGGACCGCTCAGCCCGACTGGTCAGCCGCCGAGCCGCGACGACCCGGGGCGAGCGCGGTGTGAGCACCGCGTCGTCCTCGGGTCGCGGGTGGGTGCCGCGGGTCAGGCGGCGCCCTGCTCCTGCGCGCCGTCCGCGGCTGGCAACGCTGCCTGCGCGGTCCCGACGAGCACAGCAAAGGCAGCGGCATCGGTCACCGCGAGGTCGGCCAGCACCTTGCGGTCGACCTCGACACCGGCGAGCCTCAGGCCCTGCATGAAGCGGTTGTAGGTGATGCCGTTGAGCCGGGCGGCGGCGTTGATCCGGGTGATCCACAGCTTCCGGAAGTCGCCCTTGCGCTTCTTGCGGTCGCGGTAAGAGTACGTCGCCGAGTGCAGCAACTGCTCCTTGGCCTTGCGGTAGAGCCGGGAGCGCTGGCCGCGGTAACCGCTGGCCGCCTCCAGCGTCGTGCGCCGCTTCTTGTGGGCATTGACAGCCCGCTTGACGCGTGCCACTGGTGCACCTTCCTGTCTGTGTTCTACCGGTGACTAGTGGACTAGCGACCGAGCAGCTTCTTGATCCGGCTGGTCTCCGCGGGCGAGAACTCCTCCGTGCCGTGCAGTCGGCGCTTGCGACCCGAGGACTTGTACTCGAACTTGTGCTGGTTGTTCGTCTTCTCGTGCACCAGCTTGCCGGTGCCGGTGACGCGCACCCGCTTTGCCATTCCCTTGTGCGGCTTGAATTTGGGCATCAGTGACTGTCCTGTCTCGGTATCGGTGCGGTGCTCGGTGGATCGTTCGGGATCAGGACTCCTGGCTGACCGCGGGAACCCTGGTCAGCTTGGTGGGGCTCTTGTGCGGGGCCATCACCATCACCATGTTCCGGCCGTCCTGCTTGGGCGAGGACTCGACGAATCCGAGTTCAGAGACGTCTTCGGCCAGTCGCTGCAGGAGCCGGAAACCCAGCTCTGGTCGGGACTGCTCCCGACCGCGGAACATGATCGTGACCTTGACCTTGTCCCCCGCCTTGAGGAATCGCTCGACGTGACCCTTCTTGGTCCCGTAGTCGTGCGGATCGATCTTCGGGCGGAGCTTCATCTCCTTGATGACGGTGAGTGTCTGGTTGCGACGGGACTCACGCGCCTTTTGAGCGCTCTCGTACTTGAACTTGCCGTAGTCCATGAGCTTGGCGACCGGCGGCCGGGCCATCGGAGCCACCTCGACCAGATCGAGGTCGGAGTCCTGCGCGAGACGCAGAGCCTCTCCGATGGAGACGATGCCGACCTGCTCACCTTCTGGTCCGACGAGGCGGACTTCCGGTACGCGGATCCGGTCGTTGATGCGGGGCTCAGCGCTGATGGGGCCTCCTGATGTCGTGACGGTGCGGCCGCGTCCGGGGGCTCGGATGCCCACGCCAGCGGCGGGTGCTCTCACGAGAAGGCCCTGCGAGCATAGCTCACAGGGCTCACTCGACCGATCCCCAACGGCCCGTGACGGGACGCCGTGCACATCTCGGAGGATGTGCCCGGGACCGGACCCGGCTCGCCGGTGGCGGCGGGTGGGAGCAAGCTCCTCTTGCGTACCTGAGGTGCTCGGAAAGCGCTCCAGGCCGGTCGCGTCGCAGATGTTACCACCGGCCTCCGATGGTGCCTGCTCCCGGACAACAGCCACGGTCGCACGGGCATTCCGGGAGAGGTCAGCCGGCCCCCGCCCGGCGCGGGCTCCGGCTGGCCGCGAGCAGCCTCCGCAGTCCCTCGACCGCATCGGCGGCGCGCTGCTTGTCGACCGCCTGGATCGCGAGGACCGCGACGGTCTCGTCGTCGTGCAGTTCCAGTGCGGCCCAGGACGCCCCGTCCGGAAAACGCACTGCCTCGACGACCTCCCATCGCAGGTCGTGCGACATGACGATGTTGCGAATCCTGATCCGCTCGGCGTCGGCGTACACCCGAGGGCGGCCGAGGGACAGCACACCGACCGCGATGACGATGCCCAACCCGACCATCGCGAACTGGTCGCTGGTGTGGAACGCCGTACCGGCCGTCGACTGCTTGAGCAGCGCACCGATCACCGCGAAGCCGGCAACGATGAGGATCGCCATCACCACAGATACCTGCCGCGTACGGCGGGGGTAGGTGGTGACGATCACCCGTCGATTGTCTCACCGAGGTCCACGATCGCGGCCACCGGACCGCCGCCTGAGGGACCCTGGTGCACCGCGGCGACGGAGACGAAGACCGCCGGGTCACCGGTGACGGCGGCGGTCACACCGCCAACGCAGGCCTTGATCTGGCGGTGCCAGTGCACGTCGGAGTCGTCGAGCATCGCGTTACGGCGATCGCGTACGGCGCCCGACGGGTCGGCCTCGCACTTGAGGAACACGTTGACCAGGCGGCCGCGCAGATCGCTGTGGTGGGGGCGTTCAGGCAGCTCCAGGCCGGCGTCCCGGATCGCCGACCAGATCCCGTCCTGGTCCAGGGCGTCCCGCATCACGTCGTGGCCGATCCGGTAGCGCCCGCCGACGCCCCGGACGTTGCCGACGACGACGATCTGCGCCCGGTCCAGCTCGACGCCGGAGGAGCAGGAGGCGACCGAGGAGTACAGCGACAGATCGTGCATCACCTGGTCGTCGGTCGGCTGCTCGATCTCGCCGAGCGCCACCGCGATGCCCAGCGCCGTCGTGGCGTTGGACAGGTCCATCGACTCGTGCGTGTTATCCGTCCAGACCTGCTGGCCGCGCGACTTCGCGTCCCGGATCGCGTCGATGGTCAGCAGCGGCGTCTTGGTCTGCACGTAGTGCACGTCAGCCGGGTCGGTGATGCCGGCGCGTTCCATCGCCGTACGCACGCCTGCCGCGACCTTGTCGATCATCGCGGTGCGCCCTATCTCCTCCGGCTTGATCGCGTCGCTCATCGCGAAGCCAACTGTGAGACGGGGCTCGGTGCTGTGGACGGCCCGCTCCGGCGGGAGCGTTGCGAAGACGGTTGCGTGCGGGGAGATGACACCGTCGGTGCCGCCGGACCACACGATGGGAATCTGGCTGACTTCCTCGGCCGAGCGGCTGCCCTTGGCGACCAGCACCTCGCGGAAGGCACGGTCGGCGATGATCCGGGTGTAATCGTTGACCCCGCCGTTGCCCTCGGTCTTGCCGATCACCGCGATCACCCGATCGGCGTCGAGGACGCCGCCGTCGAGCAGCGCGGCGAGCTCGGAGGCGTCGCTGACGCTGTGCAGCGGGATCTTGCGGACCTCGATGGGTTCGGGCACTGACATGTCTCCTCAGGATTGGCTTGTAACGACTGTTCCGAAGGCTCCCGCGGCCGCGTCCACGATGTGGTCCAAGGAGCTGATCACGGCGCGGATCCCACCGGCATCCACGAACCGAGCCGCCGCCTCGGCTTTGGGTCCCATGCTGCCGGCGGAGAATTCGGCTGCCAGCTCGCGCAGCCGCTCGGGGGTCGTGCGGGTGATCGCCTCTTGATCAGGATCGCCGAAGCGGACCATCACATGGTCGACGTCGGTGGCGATCACGAGCACGTCGGCCTCGAGCTCGCGGCCGAGGATGGCAGCGGTCAGGTCCTTGTCGATGACCGCCTCAACCCCGCGCCAGCCGTCGCCGTCGGCGACGACCGGGATGCCGCCGCCGCCCGCCGCCACGACGACGTACCCGGCATGCAACAGGTCGCTGACCGCGGCGGCGTCCACCACACGGCGCGGCTCCGGTGAGGCGACGACGCGCCGCCAGCCCTTCGCCCCCCGGTCCTGCCAGGTCTGCCCCATCTCGATGAAGCGCTCGGCTTCCGCTCGGGGCAGGTGGCGACCGATCGGCTTGGAAGGGCTGCCGAATCCGGGATCGTCGGCGTCGACGACGGTGCGGGTCACGACGGTCGCCGTACGCCGGTCGCAGCCCACCTGGCGCAGGGCGTCCTCGAGCGCGTTCTGGATGGTAAAGCCGATCGTCGCCTGTGTCTGGGCCACGCACCAGTCCAACGGAACCGGCGGGACCTCATGCGCGGAGAGCTCGTTCTTGGTGAGCAGGTTGCCTACCTGCGGGCCGTTGCCGTGGGTCAGGACCACCTCGTGGCCGGCTCGCACCAGCCCGGCCACGCCGGCCACAGCACGGGTGACGGCGGCCTGCTGGGCGGCCACAGAGGCATCCCCACCGGGGCCGATCATCGCATTGCCGCCGAGCGCGATCAGGATGCGGTTGCGCTTCGCGGGTTCGTCCATGCCGACGCCGACTGTAACGCCACCTAGACTCCGCTCCGTGGCCTCCTACGACTACCGCTGCCGGACCTGCGATCACACCTTCGAGGTACGGCGCTCGGTGAGCGATGGAGAGACCGGCTTGCGGTGTCCCGCCGGGCATGTGGACGTCACCCGAGTGTGGTCGGCGGTCGGGTTGACCGGCGCAGCAGCCGCCGCAGCGCCGGCGGCAGGGTGCTGCGGAGGCGGCTGTTGCGGCTGACCGCGGCTACGCTGACTGCGTGAAGGTGCTCATGCTCGATGCCCCGGAATCGCTGCTCGCCGAGCGCCGCCGGCTGGGCCTGGACGTCTTCGACGAGATGTGGGACGGGGTTCTGCACATGGTTCCGCCACCGGGTGGACCGCGTCAGGTCTTCGGCACCGAACTCTTGCTCGTCCTCGGCCCGCTGGCCAAGCGCCGCGGACTGCAGCCGCAGTACGAGGCCGGACTGTTCCGGTCGGCGAAGGACTACCGCGTTCCGGACCAGCTCTACTGCCGCCCCGAGCATCGGTCGGCTCGGGGTGCTGAGGGGGCCGAACTCGTCGTCGAGATCCGCTCGCCCGAAGACGAGACCTACGACAAGGTCGACTTCTATGCCGACCTGGGCGTCCGCGAGATGCTGATCGCCCACCCTGCCGAGCATCGCGTGGCGTTGCTGCGTGCGGTGGACAACCGCCTGCTGCCGGTGAGCGCCGACGCGACCGGCGCTGTCCGTTCCGAGGTCCTCGGGGCCAGCTTCGCGACCGTCGGGTCGTGGTTGCGGATCAGCTGGAACGACGGCTCCGCCGACATCTGATCCATGCACATCCGGCTGCCTCATGCGATGGCCAGGTTCAACCGCGCCATCACCAACCGGGTAATGGGCCTGTGGGCTCCCTACCTGCCGCCGTGGGCCGTCGTACTGCATCGGGGCCGGTGGACCGGCCGGGCCTACCGCACCGTGGTCTGGGCATTCGTTCGTCGCGGGACCGTCGTCGTGGCGCTGACGTACGGCCGGACGGACTGGCTGCGCAACATCCTGGCGGCCGGCGGCGGTGAGGTGGTGCGACTCGGCCGGCCCCGCACCATGAGCAACCCACGGGTCATCGCCGCGGCCGACCGCAAGGCGTTGCCTCGTGGTACCCGCTGGACCGCCCGCGTCTTTGGTTCGGCGTTCACGGCCGACCTGTCCTGAGCAGAACTCACCGCTCCGACGAGTCGAGCCAGCCGCGGACGCTGTCGTTGTGTTGGCCCAGCGTCGGCGGCGCGGCGTGCTGATGCTCGACACCGTCGAAGCGCAGCGGAGGCCCGGGCAGCTTGATGCGCCCCAAGACCTCGTGTTCAACGTCGATGAGCAGTCCCTGTGATCGCGTCTGGTCCCATTCGTAGACCTGATCCAGACTTCGCACGGCGCCCGCCGGGACGCCGGCCGCGGCCAACCGAGGCAACCATTCCGCGGCCTTTGCACGGCCGAACGCCGCCTCGATGAGCTCGGTCAGCTGGGCTCGGTTTTGCACCCGGAACTGGTTCGTGGCCAGCGACGGTGTGCCCGGGTCGATGTCGACCAGTGGAGCGAACGCCCGCCACAGCGCCTCGCTGCCCACGGAGATCTGCACGAGTCCGTCGGCGCACTGGAATGAGCCGTACGGGCTGATCGACGGGTGGTGGTTGCCCTGGGCTCGTCCGACCTCGCCTGCCACGGTGTACCGGGTGCCCTGGAAGGCGTGTGCGCCGACCGTGGCGGCCAGCAGGCTCGTCCGCACCACCCGTCCACGGCCCGTGCGGTTGCGTTCATGCAGCGCGGCCACCACGCCGTACGCCCCGTACATCCCGGCCAGCAGGTCGGAGATCGGTACGCCGACGCGGGTCGGTTCGTCGGGGCTCGCGCCGGTCAGGCTCATCAGGCCGGCCTCGCCCTGCGCGATCTGGTCGTACCCGGGTCGGCCCCCCTCGGGTCCGTCGTGGCCGAACCCGGTGATCGAGAGCACCACCAGCCGTGGGTTCAGCGCGTGCAGGCGGTCGACGGAGAAGCCCAGCCGGTCGAGGACGCCGGGCCTGAAGTTCTCCATCAGCACGTCGGCCCGCCCAACGAGCCGGCGCAGGAGATCCTTGCCGTCGGGAGCCTTGAGGTCGGCGGTTACTGACTCCTTGTTGCGGTTGCAGGACAGGAAGTACGTCGACACCGGGTCGTCGTCCGGGCCGAGGAACGGCGGACCCCAGGTCCGGCTGTCGTCGCCGGCGACCGGGCTCTCGACCTTGATGACGCGGGCGCCGAGATCGCCGAGCATCATCGCGGCGTGCGGTCCGGCCAGCGCCCTGGTCAGGTCGATGACGATGACGTCCGCGAGCGGTCCGGGCATGTCTGGCATCGTATTGGCCGTGCCCGGTGGGGGACGATGTGTCGGTGAGTCGGATCCCGGTCGCCGCCGCCGAGCCGCTCGGTGACCCGCGGACGTTCGAGCGGGGCGTGCCGTTCGACCTGTTGGCCCGGCTCCGCCGCGAGTATGGCGTCGTCCGGGTGGCCGAACCCGCCAGGCTGAGCCAGCCGGCGGGCCCGGGCTACTGGCTGGTGCTCCGGCACGCCTACGTCGAGCGGGTGCTGCGACAGCCCGAGCTGTTCTCGTCGGCGCTCGGCGGAACGCAGGTGCGCGATCCCGCGACGCCGCAGGACCTCGCCTACGTGCGCCAGATGATGCTGAACATGGACCCGCCGGAGCACTCCCGGCTGCGTCGCCTGCTCGCCCGCACCTCTCGCCCGCGCCGTGGCCGGGCTCGCGGACCAGATCGGCGGGCACGCCCGCCGTACCGTCGACCGGATGCTCGCCGGCCGGCCGGTGTGCGACTTCGCGACGGACGTCGCGGCCGACCTCCCGCTGCTGGCCCTGGCCGACACGCTCGGGATGCCGGAGCAGGACCGGATGCTGCTCTTCGACTGGTCGAACCGGGTGATCGGATGGCAGGAACCCGGACTACGCGATCAGCGCCGACTTCGACCCAGCCACCGGTACGCCGATGGCTCGCGGGCACTCCGCGCGCGTCCGCCGCCCCAACCGGACGGCAGCATGCCTGATCCTCGCAGCCGCGCAGGGATGGCCGACCTGTACAGGTACGCGCACCTGCTCGCCGAGGCCAAACGGCGCTCCCCCGGCGCGGACGTGATGTCCACCCTGCTCGCCCAGCTCGACGACGACGGCGGGCAGGTCTCGGTCGAGGAGTTCGAGAACATGTTCTGGCTGTTCGCGGTGGCCGGGAACGAGACTCTGCGCAACGGCCTGCCCGGCGGAATGGTGGCGCTGCTCCACCACCCCGAGGCCCAGCGGGCACTGCGCCACGATCCCGCTCTGCTGGGCGGAGCGGTCGAGGAAATGCTGCGCTGGTGGACGCCGGTGATGGTGTTCCGGCGTACCGCGGTTGCCGACACCGAACTGTCCGATGTGGACATTCGCGCCGCTGACAAGGTCGTCGTGTCCTTCGCCGCCGCGAACCGGGACGAGGAAGTCTTCGCCGACCCTGACCACTTCGACATCGAACGCAGGCCGAACGACCACCTCGTGTTCGGGCACGGCCCGCATTTCTGCCTGGGCGCCCTGCTGGCCCGCGCGCAGATGATCGCGTTGTTCGGCGACGTCCTGTCACGTACGACGTGGTTGGACGCCGCCGGCGACCCGGTGCTGCTGCGGTCGAGCTTCCAGCGCGGCGTCAAGCACCTTCCGCTGCGCTGGCAGTCCTAGCGGGGCTGCACCCCAGCCCTTGAGCATGCCTTGTCCGGGTCAAGCCGAGCCCGCCGTTGCCCTCTCAGCGACACCGCGGCCAACCTGCGGGTGCCGCGCGGTCAGGAGGCAAGGTCACCATGGGGACACGGCAACTGGGACATTGCCCCCGCTCGGAGGGGACACGCCGGCCGCCCGCCGGCGTGTCCCCGCGACCAGGGGGCAACGTGGCGGTCGTACCGGATCAGAGCATGTCTACGTAGGAGTTCGGCGAGCCGCCGGACAGCCGCGCGTACCCCGGCCCGCGGTCGAAGAACGGCTGTTCTTCTGGCCGCGCTGACCTCAGCTGCGCCCGCAGCCTCGCCGTCGCGTCCTCGTCAACCTGCGCTCGCGTGGTCTCGTTGACCTCTGCTCCCTCGACCGGGGCCCCATCGTCGACGATTCCCGCAACCGTGGCCTCGGCTTCGAAGCCTCCGGCAGCAACGACCACCCCGTAATCCGCCCGCGCACCGGCGACCGACACCTTGCCCCACACCACGTCGCGCAGCACCGCGGCGGCCGGCCGGTCCAGCGGGTCACCCCAGCCGCCACCGCCGGTCGTCCGGATGCGGATCACCTCGCCGGCGCGCACCGGCTCGCCGTCGGCCAGTGCGTCGACCACCCGCTCGTTCGGCCCGCCGGGATCGACGACGACGCTGAACGGCTGGCCGGCGCGGCCGCCGCGGACGCCCCAGCAGGCCAGGATCGAGCGGTCCGCGATGGACATGAACGACGCGTCCTTGAGCATCCGGATGTGCTTGTCGTAGCCCAGCCCGCCGCGGAACAGCCCCGGCCCGCCCGAGTCCACCGCCAACCCCAGCCGCTCCACCAGGAACGGGAACCGGGATTCGGTGAACTCCGTCGGCAGGTTCCGCGAGTCCGGTACGACGTGGATCGTGTCCTCGCCGTCGGCGTAATACCTGCCGCCGCTGCCCCAGCCGAGCACCTCCCGCATCAGGTACGGCTCCCCGTCGGAATCGTCGCCGTACACCCCCGTATACCGGATCGTCTCCTGGTCCGCGGGCATCCGGCCGTCAACGGCCTTGGCCAATACGCCGGCCAGCACGCCGAGCAGCCTCAGGATGACGAAGGTCCGGGCATTGGTCGGTGCCGGGAAGATCGGTGTCAGCAGGGTCCCCGGAGGCGGGAAGCGCATCTCGATCAGCGGTACGACGCCCTCGTTGACGTCGAGCTCGGCCATCCGCTCGGGCGTGTCGGCGAGGTTCCGCAGGATCGGCGCCAGCCACTTCTTCAGGAAGTTGCCGTCGGCGTAGTCGCCGCAGTGGTTGATCGGTCCCTTCGCCTGCGCCGAAGTACCGGTGAAGTCAAGGATCAGACGGTCCGGTTCCTTGGTGAGCGTGATCCGCTGGGTGTGCAGTCGCGGCTCGTCCACGCCGTCGTGCTCGGCGTAGTCCTCCCAGACCCAGCTGCCCTCGGGGATCTTCGACAGGATCTCCCGGCGGAACGTCTCGGTGGTGTTCGCGAGCAGCGCGTCGAAGCACTCCTCGATCGCGGCCCGGCCGTAGCGGACGAACAGCTCCGCGAGGCGATGCGAGCCCATCAGGCACGCCGAACACTCCGCGTCCAGGTCGGCGGCAAGCGAGTCCGGCATCCGCGAGTTGCGGGTCATGATCGCGAGCGCCGCCTGGTTGGGCACGCCGGCGTCCCACAGCTTGATCGGCGGCACCATGAGGCCCTCTTCGAAGACGCTACGGGCATGCGACGGCATCGAACCCGGCACCGCTCCCCCGATGTCGTCGTGGTGCCCGAACGCCTGCACGAAGGCAACGACGTTGCCCTCGTGAAAGACAGGGACCGTCACGCACAGGTCGGGCAGGTGCCCGATGCCGCCCTCGGAGGTGTAGACGTCGTTGTGGAAGAACACGTCGCCCGGCCGCATGGTCGAAAGCGGGAAGTCGCGGGCGATCGGGTGCACGAGCGCGGAGTAGGACCGGCCGGTGAGCTTGCGCAGCTTCCGGTCGTGGATGCCGGCCCGGAAGTCATGAGCATCGCGGATCATCGGCGAGCGGCTGGTGCGCGCGATGGCGGTCTCCACCTCCATCTCCACCGACGCGAGGGTCCCCTCGACGATCTCCAACAGGATCGGATCCACCGTCACCGCCCAAGCACCGACTTTGCCCCCTGGGGACCGGGACACGCCGCGACCACGTCGGCGTGTCCGCGCGCCTGGGGGGCAACGTCGTTCTTGGTGAGGACGACGTTGCCGAAGCGGTCCACGGTGGCTGCGAAGCCCGGGTGCACCGGGATGGTCGACCCGAACTCCTCGATCACGGCTGGCCCGGCCACGACATCCCCCGCCCGCAGCCGCGACCGGTCGTAGATCTCAGCCGGGGTGTACGCCGTCTCGAACCACACCTGTCGTTCGCCGGTCCGTGCACCGTCCAGGCGACCGTCGCCGGGCCGAACCTCGCGAGGCACCGGCCGGCGGATGGGACCGACCCCTGTCACCCGCAGGTTGACCCACTCCACCTGTTGCCGGTCGTCGTCGGTGAAGTCGTAGCCGTAGAGCGCGTGGTGCGCCCTGTGGAAGGCGCCGGCGACCGCGTCGGCAGCGGCCTGGTCGAGGGCTCCGTCGGTGACCGGCACCCGCACTTCGAACGCCTGTCCGAAGTAGCGCAGGTCCGCCGTACGCACGAACCGTTGCTCGGTGGCGGCAAAGCCCTCCCGGTCCAGTGCCGCTGCCGCCCGCTCCCGCAGTTCGGCGTACGACGCGAACACGGCCGGAAGCTGCAGGTCGCGATGGCGGCTGACCGCCGTCTGCACGTAGTCGCAGCGGGCGTCCACGGTCAGCAGGCCGTACGCCGAGGTGTTCCCTGGGTCAAGCGGAACCAGCACCGACGGCAGCCCCAGGATGTCGATCAACCGGCAGGCCAGCAGCGAACCTGAACCGCCGAACGTGACCATCGTGAAATCACGGACGTCCAGCCCACGCTTGACGGTGATCTGGCGCAGGGCGTTGGCCTGGTTCCACGCCGAGATCTCCAGGATGCCGCCGGCGCAGGGTTCCGCGGCCATGCCGAGCTCGGCGGCGAGCTTCGTGAGCCCCTCCCGCGCGGTGTTCACTGACAGCGGGATCTCCCCGCCGAGCAAGTGGGGCGGGATCCGACCGAGCAGGACATGGGCGTCGGTGACGGTCGGCTCCGTTCCGCCATCGGGGTAGCAAACCGGGCCGGGGACGGCGCCGGCCGACCGCGGACCAACCTTCAGGTTCCGCTCGGGAGAAGTCCAGGCGATCGAGCCGCCACCGGCCCCGACCGTGACGACGTCGATCATCGGGATCTTCGACGGGAAGCGGCCGATGCTGCCTTCGGTGGTAAGCGTCGGCTCACCGTCGAGCACGACGGAGACGTCCGTGGACGTGCCCCCACCATCCAGCGTCAGCACCCGGCCGTAACCGGCTCGCTGCGCGATGAGGCCCGCCCCGAGCGCGCCCGCGGCCGGTCCGGACAGCACCGTGGTGATCGGCTGGTGCACGACCTCCTCGGCGGACAACACCCCGCCGTTGGACCGCATGATCGAAAACGGCACGCCGGGCGCGAAGTCGTGCAGCCGCTGGGCGAGACCGGCGACGTACGCCGCCACCTTCGGCTTCACCGCGGCATCGACGAGGGTGGTCACGGCCCGCTCGTATTCGCGGTACTCCCGCAGCACGTCGGAGGACAACGACACGACCGCACCCGGGTGTTCGGCGTCAAGCATCGACCGCATGGCCTGCTCGTGCGACGGGTCGGCGTAGGAGTGCAGGAAGCAGACGCCGATCGTCGTGATGTCTTGCTCGCGAAACCACCGGGCCACCTCACGCGCCTGCGCGGCATCGAAGGGACGGATCTCGCTCCCGCGGAAGTCCAGTCGGCCACCCACAGTCCGCACCCGGTCGACCGGCACGATCCGGTCGGGCTTGACCCAGAAGTAGGAGTTGCCGTAGCCGTCGGGGACGGACTGCCGGGCGATCTCCAGCAGGAACTCATAACCCTCGGTCGTGATGAACCCGAGCCGGCCGAGCTTGCCCTCCAGCAGCTGGTTCGTCGCCACCGTGGTGCCGTGCGCGACCGAACCGACCGCGGCGCCGTCCTCGCCGAGCAGCTCGAGGACCTTGGTGACGGCTGTCATGAAGCCGTCGGCCGGGTCGGCAGGGGTCGACGGCGTCTTCGTCGTGACGAGTGCGCCGGTCTGCTCGTCGACCGCGACGACGTCGGTAAACGTGCCGCCGGTGTCGATCCCGATCCGGATGCGGCGCACCCGGCCATCTAACCCGCCCGGCGACCGCCGGTCCTCACTCGCCGAGGATCTCGCTGACCGTGAGACTGAGTTCTGGCAGGGAGTGCGGGGTGATCGGCTCGTCGCCGCGTATCGTCCGGACCTGACGGTACGAGCCGTCGACGGGATCGGTGTACACAGTCACCGAGCGCCCGGTGAGATCGACCAGCCACACCTCGACGACTCCTTGCCGGGCGTATATCGGCACCTTGACCATCTGGTCCTTGCGCAGCGTCCAGTCGGCCACCTCGACGACTAGGAACACATCCTCTGCCGTTGGGTGGGCGCCCGCATAGAAGTCGCGTCGCGCCCGAGCGAGGATGAAGTCGGGTTGCGGCTCTGACCGGGGCTGCAGCCGCATTGGGTTCTGCACGATCACGGTGGCGAGGCCGGCCAGCCGTTGAACCAAGAACTGGTTGACGCGGTTGACCGTGCTGGCGTGCATCGGCCCGATCGGTGACATGGCGACGATCTCCCCGTCGAGCAATTCCACCCTGTCGTCCTCGTCGAAGATGCCGACCTGACCCATCCGCTCGTACTCCTCGACGGTGAACCGCCACCGCTGGTCGAGGAGAGGTTCCGCGCTCATGATTCTCAGGGTAGACCGCAGCTCGACCGTTCCAGCTGATGACCGGCGCCCGTGCAGCGGCCCAACTCGTCCACGACGGCCGGGCGAGTGGTCGGCAGCCGTCGTGGTGCACGCGTTGAACCGGGCGCAGCGGTCGGGAACTCGCCGCTCCGGGAGGCGGCCTGTTCACCGAGGTGTCTGTTGGCTCGGCGAACGGGCTGGCCCACGAGAGCGTGGTCAGCGACAACATCGTCACCGTGCCCACGTCCGTACTCGGTCGTCACATCGGCCACCGGTTACCGGCACCAGGCCAACTCTCCACTGCCATCCGGGCCGCTTTCGCTCTGGTTTGAGAGCTGCGGCAAGGGGGCGCTCAGCGCTCGCACTGAGTCCTGGTCGTGGCGCCTGCGCCGCCGGCGCAGGAGTCGGACCCGAACCCGCCGTCGAGGCTGTCGTTGCCGGCGTCACCGAACAGCCGGCCGTCGCCGCCGTGGACGGTGTCGTTGCCGCCGTACCCGTGGATCGTGTCCCGACCGCCAGCCCGCGGATGACGTCGCCGAGCGTCGTGGAGCCAAAGATCAAGTCGTCGTACGCCTACCCGCGCACCTGCTCGACGCTTCGGAACACGTCGTACCCGGAGTCACCGCGAGCGTCCCGGTCATAGGCATCCTGGTTGGTGAGGTTCGGGACCACCGGACCTCATGCGGCGGGGTAGGAGGCGGTGTCCGAGCCCGGCCCACCGACGAGCACGTCGGCCGCTACGTCGAACGGGGCGGTTGCGGCAACGCTGATTCCTCCATCGCAGTGATCGCGGCCAGTCCCGAGAGTCCGGCCCTCACCCTCCTGGTAGAGGTGCACCTGGGGGGCGGACGCAGACCCAGGCACGCTCGACAAGATCATCGAAACCTTCTCCGTCACGCCGTAGAACAGCCCCACAGCACAGGTCGATGCCCGCCGGCGACGGGCCACCGGCGATTGGCAGGATCGGCCGATGACCGACCAGTGGGGCGTGGAGGAGTCGTATATGGACAGCGACGGCCGTCGGCAGCGGGTCTCAGACGTCGTCGTACGCCGGCTCCGCGAAACCGTCGGCCGATCACCTGACGACATCGACCAACGGGCGCCCCTCGTGCTGCGGCTCGGTAGCGAAACGCATGTCGGCCGATGCGACATCGGACTGGAGGACGGGACGTCGGT
>Ga0136618_10000028_pt1 | contig 31594 bp, 34 predicted proteins | sample AntDrymUQ3302106_2_FD_104805 | JGI IMG/M metagenome (GOLD analysis project Ga0136618, IMG submission 104805) | Polar desert sand microbial communities from Dry Valleys, Antarctica - metaG UQ330 (21.06) | ecosystem: Environmental > Terrestrial > Soil > Desert | place: Antarctica: Dry Valley... | reverse complement strand
TCGCTGCTGCGGCGCCGCGATCTGGCGGAGGTGATCGGCGCGGCGCTGGCCGCCAAGGCGATGGGTGCGGGTCATCGAGCGGCGGCGGTGTTGGTGGGAGTGCCGCCTTCGACGGTGCGCGGCTGGTTCCGCCGTTTCGCCGCCAGCGCCGATGCGATCCGAGTGTGGTTCACCGTCCTGGCCCACAACCTGGACCCGATGTTGGCGCCGGTGGCGCCGACGGGGTGACCCAGCGATATCCCCGAACCGTTGACGTTGAGCCGCTCGAAGTCGGCGTCGCCCAGCTTCCATTCGCGGGTCACGGCCAGCACCTGGGCGGCGAACGCCTCGTTGAGCTCGATCAGGTCCATGTCGGCCAGATCCAGCCCCGCCCGGTCCAGCGCCCGGGCCGACGCCGGCACGGGGCCGATGCCCATCGTCCGCGGCGGCACACCGGCCACCGCCCAGGACACGAGCCGCGCGAGGGGGCGAAGGCCGAGCGCCTCGGCGCGGGCGGGATTGGTGACGATGCACGCGGCCGCGCCGTCGTTCTGGCCGCTGGCGTTTCCCGCGGTCACGGTCGCGTCGGGGTCGGTGGTCGACCGCACCGGCCGCAGCGCGGCGAGTTGCTCCATACAGGTGTCCCTGCGGGGATGCTCGTCGTGGTCGACCGTGGTGTCCCCGCGACGGCCCGCAACGGTCACGGGCACGATCTCGTCGCGGAACCGGCCCTCCTCCTGCGCGGCGACGGCGCGTTGATGGGAGCCCAAGGCGAGCTCGTCCTGCTCCTGGCGCCCAATCTTGTAGTCGCGCCGCAGGTTCTCGGCCGTTTCCAGCATCCCGCCCGGCACCGGGTGGTTCACACCGCCCGCGGTCACCCGCGCCCGGCCGAGGCGATCGGTCAGGTCGACGTGGTCGCCGGCGCCCCACCGCAGACCGGCGGCGTAGTGCTCGGCCGAGCTCATGCTTTCCACCCCGCCGGCGATCACCAGGTCCGACACGCCGGTCTGCACCTGCATCGCCGCGTAGCACACCGCCTGCAGCCCCGATCCGCAGCGCCGGTCCAGCTGCAGGCCCGACACCTCCACACCCAACCCCGCGTCCAGCGCCGCGACGCGGCCGATCGCGGGCGCCTCACCGTTCGGGTAACCCTGGCCGAAGACCACATCGTCGACGTCACCGGATTCCAGCCCGGCACGGTCGCACAGCGCCCGCATCACGGCCGCAGCAAGGGCGGCGGCGGACAGTGGCTTGAGCACGCCGCCGTAGCGGCCGACCGGCGTGCGCAGGGGTTCACAGACAACGGCGTCGCGCATCAGCTCACGGCTTTCTTGGGCGGGAAGCGAAGCCTATGGGATCGGTTGCCGCTAGCTGTCGATGGCGGCGTCGCGCCACGTCGGCCACGCCACCGGCGCTGCCCCCTCGAGCTGCTCGACGATCTGACCCAGATACCAACGCCGAAACGTGACCAGCTCGGGTGGGGTCGCCAAGGTGAGCAGCTCGCCGTTGCGGCAGTAGTCGTCGGCCTCTTCGAGCAGAGCGGCCAGCGACAAGGCTGCCTCGCGCGCCTCGGCCGGCAGCTGCATCTGTGCGTCGACGCTGCGCTCGCCGCGCTGCATCGCCTGCTCGATCAGCGCGTTGGACTCGGCGGTGAAGGCGCCGAAGCGCTCCCGCAGGGCGGTCGCCACGTCCAGCAGCCGGCGTGGCACGTCGTAGTCGGTGTTCGGATGCGGGTTGGCGATCAGGGCGAATTCTCGCAGCAGCCCTTCGTGTTGCTCCTGGGCGCGGCCCATCACATCGAGCGGCAAGGCGAGGAAACGGACGGGATGCAACTCCAGACCGCTGCGGGTCTGCGTCATGTCAGGCGGCCGCGCGCGCGAGCTCGAACCACACGGTCTTCCCGCTGGGACCGATCTCGCTGCCCCAGGCGTCGGCCAGCGAGTCGACGAGGACAAGACCCCGGCCCGTAGCGGCCTCGGCGCTGTAGTGGCGTAGCGACGGCGCCAGCGACGATCGATCGCCCACCTCCATGCGCAGGCCGTCGCTGGTTCGCGCCACGGTCACGGTTACCTCGCTGCGCGCATGCAGCACCGCGTTGGTGACCAGTTCGCTGACCAAGATCAAGGCGGTCTCGGTCAGCTCGGGCAAACCGATCTCGCTGAGCGCTCGCGTCACGAAGCGGCGGGCTTGGCGGGCGCTGACAGGTTCGGCAGGCAAGGTGGTGTGCAACACCGTCACCATCCCATCCCTTTGCCCTCGTCCATCGCCAGCAGCGGCCCCCGGCTCTACCCATGACCTACAGGTCCGGCTCTGCGACAGGGGCGCCTTACACAGGGTGACCATACGTGCCGGACGCGAAACCCGATCAATTGGCGCGGCGGTGCCGGCGGGGTCATCGCGATCGATCACGGCGCTGCCGAGGCCCGCGCTCGCGGTCCTCCCAGCGGGTCCGCAGCCGGAATCCGAGGTCGATTGGCGAGCCCATGAATCCGAAGGTCTCCCGCAGCCGTCGCTCCAGGTAGCGCAGGTAACCGGGTGACAACTCGCCGGTGGTGAAGATCCGGAAGGTGGGTGGGCCGACAGCGACCTGGGTGGCGTAACGCAGCCGCACGGGGCGCCCGTCGTGCAGTGGCGGGGCGGTGGCCGCCGTGGCGTCCGACAGCCATTCGTTCAGCCGCGCCGTCGGTACTCGCTGCGCCCACTGCGTCAGCACCGCGTCGACCGTGGGCAGCAGCCGGTCGATGCCGCGGCCGGTGGCGGCGGACGTGCGCACCAGCGGCGCCCACCCGACGAAGTGCAGCAAACGGTCCAGCTCCCGCTCGATCCAGCCCCGACGGTCCTCGTCGACCAGGTCCCATTTATTGAGCACCACCACCAGTGCCCGCCCGGCATCCAGGATCTGCCTGGCGAGCTTTTGCTCCTGCTCCCCTACCTCCTGGCTGGCGTCCACCACCAGCAACGCGACGGACGCGGCGTGCAGCGCCTGGACGGTCCGCACCGAGCTGTAGTACTCGGTTGGTTCGCCCTTGCGCAGCTTGCGGCGCAGACCCGCGGTGTCGACAAAGCGGTACGCCCGCCCATCCTCCAACTCGACAATGGTGTCGACCGAGTCTCGGGTGGTGCCGGGGCGAGCGTCGACGATGGTGCGCTGCTCGCCGAGCAGGCGGTTGAACAGCGACGACTTGCCGACGTTGGGTCGACCGATGAGTGCCACGCCGGGCGACTCGTCGGCCGGCGGCTGCGCCCGCTTGAAGGCGCCGTCGGCGCCCAGCCGTGCGACGATGACGTCGAGTAGATCGCCCGAACCACGGCCGTGCAACGCGCTGACCGCCAGTGGCTCGCCAAGGCCAAGGGCGTACAGCTGCGCCAGGTCCGCATGCGGCTGGCTGGGTCTGCCCAGCCCGTCGGCCTTGTTGGCCACCAGCAGGACCGGCAGGCCGGCGGCACGCAGCCAGTCGGCGGCGGCGGCGTCCTCCTCGGTGATCCCGACGGTGGCGTCGACCACCAGCAGCACCAGGTCGGCCGCCTGAGTCGCCGTCTCCGCCGAAGCCGAGATGGCGTCAGCGAGCGGATCCGGCGCGTCGTCGCCGTTGCCGGTCGCGCCGCGGCCACCTGCTGCTCGGCCGCGCCGTCCGGCGTCGCCACCGCGGGCCCATCCGGGCGTCCAGCCGCCGGTGTCCACCAGCGCCAAGTGGTGGCGGCCCCACTCCGCGACGTGGCTGGTGCGGTCCCGGGTCACGCCCGGCTTCTCCTCGACGATGGCGTCGCGACGCCCCACCAAGCGGTTGACCAGCGTCGACTTGCCGACATTGGGTCGCCCGACGATGGCCACGGTCGGCAGTCCGGAGCCGCGGACAGTGCGCTGCGCACGCCCGCCCGCTCCCCCGCTGCCCCGGCCCGCGCTCACGCCCGCTCCCCCGCGGCCCCGGCCCGTTGCGCCAGCCGCACGAGGCGCGCGACGATCTCGTCGACGGCGACCCCCGTGGTGTCGATCTCGACCGCGTCGGTCGACCGCAGCATCTGCGAGGCGTCGTCGGCGTCGCGGCGTTCGATGCTGTCGGCATGGATGGCGATCGCATTGGACTCGGCGATGCCCAGCTGGGCAGCGCGCCTGGCGGCCCGCTCCAGCGGCGACGCGGTGAGCCACACCTTGAGGTCGGCGTCGGGCACGACCACGGTGCCGGCGTCGCGACCCTCAACGACCGCACCGGCAGGAGACACGACGGCGCGCTGCGCAGCCAGCAGGCCGGCGCGCACGGCAGGATGCGCCGCGACCGCCGAGACGGTGGCCGTCACCTCCGGGCCGCGGATGTCGTCCTCGACGTCCACGCCGTCCAGCAGCGTGCGCCCCGCCCGCCGTTCGATGGTCACCTCGCCGATGATGCGAGCGCAAGCGGGGCCGTCGCGCAGGTCGATGCCGGAGCGCAGCACCGCCAGCGTGCCGGCGCGGTAGTAGGCCCCGGTGTCGACGTGGACGACGCCGAGTCGCTCGGCCAAGACCGCGGCGATGGTCGACTTGCCGGAGCCGGCGGGCCCGTCGATGGCGACGACCGTCATGCTCGTGACCGACCGCTGTCGCTACACGGGGTCTGGTCCGACCATGTACCAGTCATGGGCGCGCCAGCTGGACCCCGCCGGCGGCGAGGTCGGTCCAAAAGTGCGGATAGGTCTTGGTCACGCAACCAGGATGCTCCACGGTGATGGCGGGGACGCGCGCCGCGATCGCCGTGAACGCCATCGCCAACCGGTGATCATCGTAGGTCGCCAGCCGGGCTGGCCCGCGAGCGCGGCCACCGTCCACCTCCAGCCCGTCGGCTCGCTCCTCGACCCGCACCCCCAGCTTCGCCAGCTCGGTGGCCAGCGCGCGCAACCGATCTGTTTCGTGGCCGCGAACCACTGCCACGCCCCGCAACTGCGACCTACCGGGCGCCAGCGCGGCGAGTGCGGCGACGGTGGTGACCTGGTCAGGCATGGCCCCCAGGTCGACGTCAACCGGCGACAACCGCTGCGGGCCCCGAACGGTGACGGCGTCGCCGTTGCGGGTCACGGTGGCCCCCATGGTCGCCAGCAGCTCGGGCAAGGCGGCGTCTGGCTGGCGAACGGGCCGCGCGTTGGTCACCGTCACCTCACCGCCGGTGGCGGCGGCGAGCCCGAGCAGATGTGCGGCGGCGCTGGCGTCGTACTCGATGACCTCGTCGCGGGCGGTGTAGCCGCCGGCGCGGACCGTCCACGTCGAGGCGTGGCGTTCCACGTCAGCCCCCCAGCGGCGCATGAGGTCGGTGGTCAGGTCGATGTATGCCTGGGCGGTGGAGCCCTCGACGCGTAGCTGGATGTCGCCGCTGGCACAGGGAGCCGCCAGTAGCAGTGCGCTGGCGTACTGGCTGCTGGTCGACGCGTCCACCGTCGCCTCGCCGCCGCGCAACCCGCCACCCACGGTGACCGGCGGCCGCCCGTCGTTGTCGGTCACGTGGGCGCCGAGACTGCGCAGGGCGTCGGACAGCGGTCCGATCGGCCGGCGCAGCAGGCCCGGTTCGCCGGTGATAGTGACCGGCGCCGGCGCCAGGGCGCCAGCGGCCGTCGCGAAGCGCAGCGTCGTGCCCGACAGGCCCGCGTCGATCGGGCCCTTGGGCGTGTGCGGGCGGCCACCGGTGCCGGTCACGACCCAGTCGTCCCCGTCGTCGTCGACCCGCGCGCCCAGCGCGGTGACCGCGCCGCGCATCGCCAACGCGTCATCGCTGACACCGGGTCCGCGCAGGCGGCTGACGCCCGCCGCCAGGGCAGCGACCAGCAGCGCACGATTGGTCACGCTCTTGCTGGCGGGCGCGGCCAGGCGCAGACGAACCGGCCCCGCGGGCACCACTGTCACCGCCGGCGCGGCCACCACCCAGGCGCCGAGGTTCACAGGGACTGCTCCAGCACCTCGTAGCCGAGGGCTTCCAGGGCGTCGCGCGCCCGGCCTGCCGGCTTGAAGCCGATGATGGCCAGGCGCAGCGTGCCCCGCCCGCCCTCGGGGGCATGGTCGATTCCGAGGTCTTCGATGTTGACCCCGATCGCGCCGACGGTCGTGGTCACCTCGGCAAGCACGCCGGGCCGGTCGGGGATGGGTAGGTGCAACTCGACCAGTGCTCCGGTCATCGTCTCCTTGCCCGGCAAGGAGCGACGGGACGCGCGCGCGTCCGCCAGCTCTCGGCGCAGGCTGGCCTCGTCGCCCACGGCCAGCACCGACCGCAGCCGACCGACGCGCTCGCGGTAGTCGTCGAGCACGGCGACGATGGCGTCGCGGTTCTCGGCGCAGATCTCCACCCACAGGTCGGGATTGGACGCGGCCACGCGCGTGGCGTCGCGAAAACCGCCGGCCGCCAGCAGCAGCAACCCGGCGTGCTCCTCGCGGGCACGGTCGGTGGCCAGGTTCATCAATGTCGTCGCGGCCAGCTGGGGCAGATGGCTGACGACGGCCACCAGCGCGTCGTGGCGGGCCGGGTCAACGGCGAGCGGGCGCGCACCCAGCCGAGCGAGCAGACCGTGCAGACGCTGGTAGGCGCCGGCGTCGGTGTCCACGGTTGGCGTCAGCAGGTAGGTTGCTCCCACGAACAGCTCGGCCGACGCGTGATCGGCGCCGGTCTCGTGCGATCCCGCCATCGGATGCCCGCCGATCACGTGCACCCCCGGCCTGACCGCCGCCCGCATCGCCGCGACCACCCGCGCCTTGACGCTGGTGGTGTCGGTCAGCACGGTGCCTGGCGCCAGCAGTGGGCCCAGGTTCGCGGCCGTGTCCACGACGACGGAGACGGGGACAGCCAAGATCACAAGGTCGGCGCCGCGCACCGCGGCGGCGGCTGACCCTGCTCCAGAGTCCAGCGCGCCGCGGTCGACGGCGACCGCCAGCTGCACGGGATCGCTGTCGAAGCCGACGACCTCGTCGATTTCGTCCAGGCGCCGCAGCGACAGGCCCAGGGATGCGCCGACGAGGCCGGTGCCAATGATCGCGACGCGCATCCTGAGTTGCCGCCCGCTACTCGGGCAGGTCGCTGCGTAGCTGACTGGCGCCCCGCAGGTACGGGTGTCGCAGCTCCTGGCGCGGCCGGTCCGTCGTCACATGGGCCATCACCCGCACGCACAGCGGGATGCCGCTGCCGCCCTGTATGGCCAACTCCCGTGCGCACAGCATCGGCACATCGGCGATCCCAGCGGCACGCACGGCGGCGGCCGGGAACTCCGAGCGAACGTCATCGGTGGCGGTGAACAACAGGCTGACGACGTCTGACGAGGTCAGCCCGTTGCGGCCGAGCAGCTCCCGGAGCAGCTCGGTGGTGCGATCCAGCACCTGTTCGCGGGTGTCGGCATCCAGCGTGGTGGCGCCGCGCAACGCCGCCAGCCCCGCCGCGGCAGCGGTCACGAGACGGCGCGGGTCCCGGCGTGCAGGCCGACCGCCCCGTACAGACCCCGGACCTCGGCGCCCGTCAAGGGGCGGAACTTGCCGGGAGCGATGTCGCCCAGCGGCAGCGGGCCGATCTTGACCCTTGCCAGACGCTCCAAGGGCAGGCCGACAGCCTGCAACATCCGGCGCACCTCACGCTTGCGACCTTCCGCCAGCACAATCTCCACCAGCGTGCGGTCACCGGCGGCTCCCAGCTCCCGCACGGAGCGAGCGCGGGCGGTGCCGTCCTCCAGCGCCACGCCTTCCAGCAGACCCCGGATCGCGCGGCGCTTGGCGGGCCCCCGGATCTGCGCCACATAGGTCTTGTCGACCTCAAAGCTGGGATGTGCCAGACGGTTGGCCAGGTCGCCATCGTTGGTCAGGATCAGCAGGCCCTCGGTGTCACGGTCCAGCCGGCCGACCGGGTAGACCCTCGGTGACGGCGGCACCAGGTCCATCACCGTCGGTCGCCCCTGCGGATCGGCGACCGTCGTAACGAAGCCGGTTGGCTTGTTGAGCAGCAGGTACACCAACGCCGGGTTGGTGTGGATGCGTTCACCGTCGAGGGTGATGACCTGCTGGCGCGGATCGGCTTTGGCGCCGAGGGTCACTACCTCGCCGTCGACCGTGACCCGGCCCGCCGCGATCAGCTCCTCACAGGCGCGGCGGCTGCCGATACCGGCCGCGGCCAGGACCTTTTGCACCCGTTCCGCGCGGGGTTGGTCCGCCCTGTCAGGCGCCTGGTCGGTCTTGTCCGGCGCCTGGCGCGCCGTGCCGGGCGCCTGGTGCGGCTTGCCGGGGGCACCAGCTGGGCCGGGACGGTTGGCGGGACTCATCCGTCGTCGTCGGCCGGCGCCGGATCCTCGGCCGACAGCGGATCGTCGGCGGGGAGCAGCAACAGGGCGTCCAGCTCACGACGGGCAGCCTTGTAGCCGCCGGGCCGAGGCTCGGGCGGGACCGGGCCCGCGGCAGCGACCTCGGGCAACGGCGGCAGCGCCTCGAGGTCGTCGAGTCCCAACCGCTCCAGGAACGTCGCGGTGGTGGCATACAGCAGCGGCTGGCCCGGCGACGGGTCGCGGCCGGCCTCTTCGATCAGCCCGCGGCTGACCAGCGAGCGGACCGCGCCATCGGCCTCGACCCCGCGGATCTGCGAGATCTGCGAACGCGTGACCGGCTGCTTGTAGGCCACGATCGCCAAGGTTTCCAGCGCCGCCTGCGACAGCTTGGGGTTGCGGCCGTGCAGGACGAACCGCTCGACGTACGGCGCCGCCCCAGGGTCGGTGTAGAAGCGCCAGCCGCCGGCCACCTCCCGCAGCACGAAGCCACGACCAGCGTCGACGTACTCGCCTCGCAGGGCGCGCAGCGTGGCGATGACCTCGTCGGTGGGGACTTCCAGCACCTGCGCGAGTGTGTTGGCGTCAACGGGCTCCTCGACGACGAGCAAGATCGCCTCGAGCGCCTTGCGCGTCGATGCTTCCGGCGCGTCCGTTGGTTGTGGCATCACCGCTGCGTCTGTTCGTCGGGGGCAGGTTGGGTTCCGGCGGGGACGGATCGTCCTGCACCAGGCTCGTAGTGGTCCATCTCGGCGAGGGCGGAGTCGGCGAAGCGGCTGTCTGGATTGGCCGTGACGGTCAGCACGTCGAAGCTGGCGGCTTGCTCCAGGTCGACCAGGTCTAGCTTGTACAGCTCGAGCAGCGCCAGGAAGCAGATGATGACCTCCACGCGGTGACGGCAGCCGGCAGTCACCTCACGGAAGGTCGCCCGCCCTCCGGCACGCTCCAGTTCGGTCATGACCATACCCGCCGCCTCGCGCACGGTCATCCGCAGCGGCTGCAGGTGCGAGGTGTCCACCGACGATACCGGGCGCTCGGCCAGGACCCGCGCGGCTAGCGCCGCCAGCTGCGGTGCGCCGACGCCGACGCGCACGGCGGGCACGAGATCGGTGTAGCGCTGTTCCAGTCGCACGTCGCGCGGCACGTAGCCGGCGTGCGCGGCCAGGCCATCGGCGAGGAAGGCCGCCGCGTCCTTGAAGGTGCGGTAGTCCAGCAGGCGTGCGTAGAGCAGGTCGCGGGCCTCCAATGCCAGCTCGTCGGGCTCGGGGTCGTCCTCGTCGGGCAGCAGGCGGGCCGCCTTCAGCTCCACCAGGGTCGCTGCCACGACGAGGAACTCCGTGGCGACCTCCAGGTCGAACTGCCCATACCCGACCGCTTCGCTACCCGAGGAAGGGGTCTGCAGCTGGCGCAGGACGGCGAGGTAGTCGTCGGTGATCTGCGCCAGCGACACCTCGTAGATGTCGACCTTGTGCCGCGCGATCAGATGCAACAGCAGGTCGAACGGACCCGTGAAGGAGCCGACGGAGACGTAATAGCTGCCAGACATGGCTGCCGGGGAGTCTAGACGGCGGCCGCGACAGGTCCGAGGAAGCCACGCGAACTCTGAACCACCGGCCGTCGGCTGACGTCTGCAAGGGCAGCGAACCACGACGAGCGCGACTGGATGGTGGACGAGCCAAGGCAATGGGGTCAGGATCGGGCCGGAGGCCTTCCCAGGGAGCACCACGTGCAGGAGCCGTCGCCAGAGGTCATCCGCGCCGCCGCGGCGGGCGACCTCGGTGCGTTCGAGGACCTGGTGCGCGCCTACCAGCCGCACGTGTGGCGTTTCCTGCGCCACCTGCTCGCCGACGAGCGACTGGCCGAAGACGTCACCCAGGAGACGTTCCTGCGAGTCCACCGCTCGCTGCGCACCTTCGGGTTCCGTTCCAAGTTCTCGACGTGGCTGTTCCGGATCGCCCGCAACGCCGGCATCGACGCGCTGCGCGCCCGGCAGCGACGCGACGTTGCTATGCGCGTGCTGCCTGTCCCACGGCCGGTGGCGGACGGCTCGGCCTCGGTGGAGCTGACCGCAGCCCTTGCCAGCCTGAGCACGAAGCTGCGAGAGGCGTTCGTGCTGGTGGAGGTCTTCGGGCTGACTTACCGGGAGGCCGGCGAGGCCCTCGGGGTTCCGCAAGGCACTGTCAAAAGCCGGGTCTTCACGGCCCGCGCACGACTGGTCACCTGGATGGTCGCCGGCGAGGAGCGCACCGGTGACGTGTGACCAGGCCCAGTCCCGGTTGTCGGCGGCCTTCGACGGCGAGCTGCCGGCCGCCGAGGCCGAGCGCGCCGCCGCCCACGCCACGGGTTGCCAGCGCTGCACCGCCTTCTCCACACAACTGCCAACGCTGCGGCGGGCGCTGCGCTACGAGGTGGTCGAGCACGTGCCGGACGTCGCGCCGGCGGTCCTGGCCACCATCGCCGACCAGCGGCGGGGACGGCCCTGGCATGCTTGGCGTTCAACCCGGGCGCTACCGCTTCATTCCGCGAACGCCGGCTGGCGGTCAGCACCCGTGGCGGCCGCCTTCGTGGCCGCCGTGGTCGCCGGCGCCCTCTTCGTCGGGGTCAACCCCAGGCAGCCGGTCACCGTCACGGCCGCGACCCTGCCCGAGCGGGTCGTGGCCGCGCAAACGCGGTTGCGGACGCTGTCGGCCACGGTCACCGTCGTCGAGCGCGGCTGGCATCCCCGCGTGCCGCTGCGCCGCTACAGCGGTCAGCTGCGCTACGGCGCACCGGAGTCGCTGGCGCTGGACCTGCGTGATGCAACCAACTACCCCGGGGGCAGGTGGGTGCCTAACGACGTCACCGTCGTGGCGGACGGCGATCGCTCGTGGAGCCGGGGGCCGGTGCCGTGCCCGTCGTCGCCGCAGCCGGCGTGCGCTCCAGCGCGACCGCGCCTCGACGCGCTGCAAGGCCGTGAGCCGTTCGCTGAGGCCGCCCCCGTCCCCCTCGATCTGGTTCTGCCGGTCCGCAGCTTCACCCTCGCGGCCAACCCACCTTTACTCGGCAGCCGCCGGATCGACGGCCGCGCCGCCGTGGGGGTGCGCACGACGGTGGCCCAGGTGCAGCCGTTACTCGACGGGCTGCGTCAGGTTGGCAACTGGCGCCAGCTGTACCCAGCCGACCCCGTGGAGCTGTGGCTGGACGACGCAGCGCTCGTGCCGCTGGCGTTGCGGGTGCGTCCCGCCGCAGACGCGGACCGGGATTGGTGGGCCGCCCGGCACGGCTACCGCGACGCTGCCGGCTCCACGATCCTCGCCGTGGACCTGCGACACGTGGCCGTCAACGAGCCCCTTGGCGCCGGCGCCTTCCCGCCCACCCCTGACGGCGCCGAAGCTCGCGACGCCGGCTTCGAGGCGGCTGCAGGCAGCGCCGGCATCGCGCGGCCGCGCTGGGTGCCCCAGAGCATGCGGCCCCACCGTGCGGGCGTGGTCACCGGGGGCGGGACCGACATCGCCGTCGCGACCTACAGCGACGGTCGCGCGTGGATCAAGGTCCGGGCGACCAGAGAGTGGTCGGGCCGCCGGCTGTTCGGCGATTTGGGACCGCTGGTCCGGGAGGTCACGCTGGCCGGCGCGGGAACTGCCTACGTCGCCGAGGGCGGCAGGCGCGTGGCACTGCATGCCGCCGCGGTGGACGTCGAGGTGACGGGCAGCCTGCCCGCCGGCGTGCTGCGCCGGGTCGCCGGCAGCCTCGGGGTGAGCGGCCGGCCAGTCCCTGACAACTGGGCGCAGGCGGCCACCGCGACAGTGAGGCAGGCCCGACTGGCCGTCCCGAGGCTGCTGCTCCCGACCGATCTGGACGGCTTCGGCCGCCCGGCCATCCGCAGTCGCCACGGCGCGGTGTCGATGGCCTACACCGGCGCCGGCGCTCGCGGGTTCCTGCTCAGCCAGGTGCGCGGCCCGCGTCTGTCCCCGCCCCTGGAGCCCGATGTCCGGGGCGTGCGGGTGCGGGGGGTCGCCGGCCGCTATACGCCGCTGCCCGGCGAACTGGAATGGGTCGAGGCCGACTGCGTCATCGGCCTGCGCAGCCAGACACTGTCGTTGGCCGAGTTGCTGGTCATCGCCGAGAGCTTGGCACCCGCATGAGGCTCGCGTGGCTGGCGGTCGTGGTCGTCATCGGGCTGTGCGTCGGCGCGGGGACAGCACTGTCCTTGCAGCAGCCGACCCGGCGCCCGGTTGCGGCCGCCCCCGCGCCATCGCCGCAGGCCAGCGCGGCGATCGCTGCGAGCAGGTCGGCGGCGGGCAAGCCAGCTACCCCCGCTCCGCGCGCTCCCGGTCCACGGGTGCTGCTGGCTTGGACCCCTGGAGGACTGCCGGACGGCTTCGCCGCGCGTGTCCGCGACCTGCCGCATGTGGCACGTGTCACTGCGGTCCGCGGCGACCTGGTGCAGCTGCGGCATACCCGCGACGCCTCCGGGGAGCTGGTCGGCAAGGCGCCCGACGAGTTCGTCGTGCCGTTGGACGTGATGGCGTTCGATCGCAGCTACCCCGCGTTCGTGCCGAGGTCAGCCGAGGACGAGTTCCGGCGCCTGCGTTCGCATGAGGCGCTGCTGGGATCCACCTCCGCGGCGGTACGAGGGGTTCGAGGTGGTGCCATCCTCCACCTCACCGGGGGATTGGTGCTACAGGTCGTGGGTGTGGTCGACGACACCCTGATCGGCGGTGCCGAGCTGGCGGTACCGGCCGGGCGCGGCGCCGCTCCGGCAGGCGCCATCACCAGCCGGCAGCGCTACCTGCTGGTCGCCTACCGCGGCCAGCGCCTGGCGTTGGAGCGCAGGATCCGCCATGTGCTCCCGGAGGGCCTTGCCGTGCGGCTGCGGGGCCCCGGCGAGACGCCGTTCCTGCGCCAAGGCGACGCGGTTCTGCCCCAGTCCGCCATCAAGGCACGCTTCGGCGAGTTCGCCTATAAATCAGGCCCCGGTCGCGACGTCGTCCAGGATCCGCGCTGGACGGCCGAGCACATCGCTTCAGCACGGGTGCCCATCCTGGGGCAGGTCCGCTGCCACCGCGCGTTGCTGCCCGCGCTGCGTGGGGCGCTGCGCGAGCTGCGGCAGCGCAACCTCGCCTCCCTGATCGATCCCGCTGGCTACGCCGGCTGCCACAGCGCGCGGCTGACCAGCTCGCGCGACCAGGTGTCACGCCACGCCTGGGGCGTCGCCGTCGACCTCAACTACCCCGGCAACCCCGTCGGGCAGGCATCGACGCAGGACCCGCGCCTGGTCGAGGTCATGGAACGGTGGGGCTTCACTTGGGGTGGGCGCTGGTTGGTGCCCGACCCCGCGCACTTCGAGTACATCCGACCGCCGGCGCCGTAGCCAGCGGTCGCCGTGACTGGGGCGCCGCTCGTCAGCGGCCGGCGCCCCACCCGGCTACCGGACCAGGTCGAAGACGAGCAGCGTGTCCCCGCCGGCCAGGTCGAAGACGGACAGTTCGCCGCCAACCCCCTTGTACGCGCCGGTGCCGCCGGTCACGGCGTACGCGTTGTCCCGCTCGGCGAACACGGTGCTGGCGATGCGGATCTTCCCCTTGCGGAAGATCTGGATGGTGCCCTCAATCGTGAAGGTCCGCAGGGCAAGTTCACCGCGGACGCTGTCGCGGCCGATGACACGGCCACCGTTACGCCCGCGGACGGTCTCTTCGAAGAGGATGAAGTCGCCGGGTGACTCGCCACCCCGCCCGACATCGACGAAGGCCTCGCGGACCGCGCGACTCCGCACGATCAACAACTGTCCCCGCGATTCGCCGCCGTGCTCCATCATGGCCATCTGCGTAGCCTCGGCCGCGGAGGCCGCCGCCCGGGACCCGGGCCAACCGTCGAGAGACCTGGCCGGCGCGCCGCTCGCCGTGGCCGCACCAATGCTCAGCCAAGCTGCCACCGCGACCAGCCCTGCCACAGCGCTCAGCGCGTCATCCTGATTCTCATTGCATGGGTCATCAGATTCTTCCTCCCACCGCGACGCCCCGCCGGCGTCGACAGTACGCACGCTAGACCTCTTGCGACGCCGGTCAAGCGGACGAAAAGGACGTCCTCGTCCCGGCGGAGGGTCCTCGATGGCTTCGGCAGCGATGCCGCGTGGTTAGGCCGGCCGCCGTGCCGCTACCGGAGCAGCCGGACGTGGATTGGCAGGTCCAGAGCAGCCCACGCGCGGTCAGCGGTCAGCACCTCGGCGGGGATGCTGCGCAAGGTCAGGGCAAGACAGCAGCGATCGCCGAGGGAGAGCGCGCGCCCGCCTTCCAGTGCGCGCATGGCACCGGCCAGCTCGGCGTCCTCGGCGAGCAACGGCTCCAGCGTGACGCCGGCCGCGATGAGCAGCTGTCGCACCCGGCTGGCGTCGATATTCACATCCACCAGCTTGCCGACAACCTCGGCGAGGTTGACGGTGCCCAGCGACGCGCGGGGCAGAGCCTCAGCCACGTGATTAGCGCCCGGCTCATCGTGGACAAGGGCCAGGACGGCCGAGGCGTCGAGCACGGTCACTCGGCAGCCGCGGCAACGCGTCGCTCTGCCAGCAACTCGTCTACCAGGGACCGTGCCTGCGGAACCGTCTTGCCGAGCCGTCGCAACTCGGATAACGCATCCTGCGGTCGCTCCAGCACGAGCCGACCGCCGGTGAGGTGCAGATGCAGCCGGTCGCCGGGATGCAGGCCGAGTTCCGTGCGAACCGCGGCCGGGATGACCAGGCGACCCTGCTGTCCCAGTACCAAGGTGGCATCCATGGCAATAGTGTGCCACGCTTAGGCGTCAGCTGCCACGCCTGTCGCGGTGCAGCGAGTGGTTCGCGCCTAAGAGATTCAGGAGTTCTCGACATCGGTGTGCGCGTCTTCACTGTGCGAGTGGTCGCTCGTGGGTGGTCCTCTCCGGCGCTGGATGTGTGTGGCCGGGAAGCGGCGAACTCCCGCGAGTGTGTATGGTGTGCGCATGGCGAGGGTGAACATCACGGTCCCCGACGGGTTGCTGGAGCGAGCGAAAGCCGCGGGCCTGAACGTGTCCCGGGTGTCAGCTTCTGCGCTGGCCGACGAGCTCGATCGCCGGTCCAAAGTCGCCGCTTTGGATAGCTACCTTCGGGAGTTGGATGCTGAGCTGGGCCCCATCTCGAGGGATGAGCAGCACTCGGCGCAGCAATGGGCCGATCTCGCGTTGGGCGGCTCGCAGCAGAAGACAACAGGTCGCGCGTCCCGCACCGCATGAACCTCGTTCTCGATGCCGGGGGTCTGAGCGCGTTGACGGGTCAGCGTGCCCGCCTACAGGAACTGCGCCGCAGGGAGATCTGGCCCCCGCAGGTGCCGGCCGTCGTCTTGACCGAAGCCCTGACCGGGGACCATCGACGTGACTTCCGTACCAACCGACTGCTGCGGACCTGCCAGGTTCGTGAAGTCGACGAGATGCAAGCCCGCGAGGCCGGGCGCTTGCGTACCGCGACGGGCCGCGCAGGAACAATCTCGGCAGTCGACGCTGTCGTCGCTGCCCTCGCTGGCACTCGCCCGGACACGGTCGTCCTCACCAGTGACCCGCTCGACCTCGACGCGCTCGCCGAGCACACCGTTTCTCCGATCTCCATCGTCGCCGTGTAGCTACGAAGTGCGCCGATGGGTGCAACTTGCACCCATCGCTGATGGGATCATGGCCATGTCCCGAGTAATCCAGATCCGTGACGTGGCCGACGAAGTTCACACTGCGCTGAGGGACGCAGCCGATGCGCGGGGTCTGTCACTGACCAGGTACATGCTGCAGGAGCTGGAACACCTGGCTAAGCGGGCACAGGCAGTGCATGACAACGCGGCCGTGGCTCGAGAGACGCAAGCAAGGGTACGGGGCCACGTCGACCGAGACACGATCCTTGCCGCGTTGCACGAAGGACGCGGCGATTGAGGGTCGTAGACGCCAGCGTCATCGTCGCGCTGGTCGCCAACGACCTCGATCCTGATCGTCTCGGCGACGAGGAACTCGCAGCTCCCCACCTCATCGACAGCGAGGTGACCAACGCCCTTCGCCACCTCGTCCTTCGCGGTGACCCAACTGATGATCAAGGCAGTGCGGCACTGGAAGGCTTCATGCGCCTCGCTCTGACGAGATACCCGGCCGACTGGCTTTGCAATAGGTTGTGGGAACTCCGTCACAATCTCAGTGCCTACGACGCAACATACGTCGCACTGGCCGAGATGATCGGGGCGAGTGCGCTCCTCACCTCTGACGCTCGCCTCGCGCACGCGCCGGACGTCCTCTGCGCCGTCCGAGTGATCTGGTTCGTCCGGAGCGTCCGCGACGACTGCGGAGTCAGCATCGAGGCCGTGATCTGGCCGCCGAACAGCTGGCACGCTTTCATGGGGTGTTGTCCTCGCGGCTCAGCCGCCGCCGATCCGCCGAAGGACGGTGGGAGGCGTTGCCACGTCCTCGCCCCAGGTGACGAGTTCGCCGAGCCGCTGGCAAGCGTGCTGGGCGGAAGCCTCATCGCGGGCATGTACAAGGGCCAGCACGGTACCGGCGTCGACGATGTCCCCGACCTCGACGCGCAGTTCGATGCCGACCGCCGGGTCGATCTCGTCGGATTGGCGTGACCGTCCCGCACCGAGGCCGGCGGCCAGCTCGCCGATGGGCAGCGCCGGCACCGCGGCGACACTGCCGGCGCGCTCAGTGACGACCTCACGGACGACCGGTGCCGCCGGCAGCACGTCCCTCGGACGCTCGCAGACCGACCCATCGCCACCCTGGGCGACGATCATCCGCGCCAGCGTCTCCAGCACCGCGCCCGACATCCAGGCCTGGCGCAGCTCCTCGCCGACAGCGGCGGCCTCCTCTCCCCCGGCGCCCGCCGCCCGGTCTTCCCCGGCCGCCGTGGCAGGGGCCGCCTGCCCTTTTCCCGCCGCAGCGGGCACGGCCGCGTGCCCTCCCCCTACGGCGCGGGCCTCGACCAGGGCGAGCGACGCCAGCTCCAGCGCCACCTCGGCCAGGCGACCCTGCGGGGCGGCGGCCAGCAACTCGACAGCTTCGGCCACCTCCAGGGCGTTGCCCACCGACCGGCCCAGCGGCTGGTCCATGGCGCTGACGATCGCCGCGCAGCGGCGACCGGCCTCGCGACCGATGGCTACGCACAGCTCGGCGAGCTCTGCGGCCGCCGCAGTCTCCTTCATGAACGCCCCGCCGCCCGCCTTGACGTCAAGCACGATCGTGCCGGCGCCCGCCGCCAGCTTCTTGGACATCACGCTGGAGGCGATCAGCGCGGTCGACGCGACGGTGCCGGTGACGTCGCGCAGCGCGTACAGCGCCTTGTCGGCCGGCACCAACCGCTGGGTTTGCGCGGCCACCACACAGCCGACTTCCTCCGCGATGCGCAGCATCTCGTCGGGATCCAAGCCGGTGCGAAAGCCCGGAATGGACTCCAGCTTGTCCAAGGTCCCGCCGGTGTGGCCGAGGCCGCGACCGGACAGCTTCACCAGCTTGGCGCCGGCCGTGGCCAGCAACGGCGCAACCAGCAGCGTGGTGGCGTCAGAGACCCCGCCCGTGGAGTGCTTATCCACGGTTGGTCCGCTCAGCGACGACAAGTCCAGCTGCTCGCCGCTGGCGACCAACACGTCGGTCAGGGCGCGAGCCTCCGCGGAACTGAAGCCACGCAGCACCCCGGCCATCAGGAACGCCGCCATCTGGCCCTCGGTGACCGTGCCGTCGAGGAAGCCTCCGACCAGCCAACTCAGTTCGGCGACGTCGACCTGTTCACCGTCGCGCTTGCGCCCGATGACGTCGACGGCGCGCAGCACGGGCGAACAGCCCTAAGCGCGTTGCGCTGCGCAGCGCACGCAACGCACAGACAGCGGTCGGGCCTCCAGCCGGGCCTCGGGGATCTCGGCCCCGCACTCGCTACAGGTGCCGTAGGTGCCCTCGTCCATACGTGCCAGCGCTTCGTCCACCTCGCCGAGACGCTCGCGTGACGTCTCGATGAACGCCAAGGCCTCCCCGCGCTCGGCCGTCGCGGCAGCCGAGTCGGCGAAGTTGCCGTCGACGCCGGCGATGCGCTCGACTCGATGGCTATTGGGGTCGGCGCCGTGTGCTCGCAGGTCATCGAGCACGGCCACACGCTCGGTCTCCAGCTCTTTGCGCAGACGAGCGGTCAGTTCGGGAGTCATGAGGTCCTCGCTTGTGGGCCGTCAAAGGTCAGCTCGGCGCCGGATGGATGGCCGGCGGCGGCAGTCAGCGCGCGGGGATGCGCCCGCTCGTAGACGGAGCGCAGTCGCGCACGGCTGACAAGGGTGTACACCTGCGTCGTGTTCACTGAGGCATGCCCGAGGAGCTCTTGGACCACACGCACGTCCGCGCCGTTGTCGAGCAGGTGCGTCGCGAACGAGTGACGCAGGGTGTGGGGCGACACATTGGCGGCGAGCCCTACCGCCTCGGCGTGCTTCTTGATGATCTTCCATCCGCCCTGGCGGGTCAGGCGCCGACCGCTGCGGTTGACCAGCAGTGCCGGGCAGGTCGGCGCCAGCGCGGGGCGGCCGCGGACCAGCCAGGCGTCCACTGCGGTTGCGGCGACCCGGCCGAGCGGCACAATCCGTTCCTTGTCACCCTTGCCGATGCAGCGCACGGATCGCGAGCGCAGGTCGACGTCGTCGACGTCGAGATCCACCAGCTCCGTGATTCGCAGGCCGGCGGCATACAACACCTCCAGCAGCGCCTTGTCGCGCAGACCGCCGGGTTCCTCGCCGGTCGGCGCCGCCAGCAGCGCCTCGACCTGTGCCAGCGACAGCGCCTTGGGCAGGGGCCGTCCAGGCCGCGGCCCGCTGACCTCGACCGACGGGTCGGCGTTCGCCAGCCCTTCGCGGACCAGGAACTTGTGCAGACCCCGCACCGAGACCAGCGTCCTGGCCACGGTCGACGCCGCGTAGGGCCGGTCCCGGCCGGTCCGACGGTTGCGCACCCAGCCGACAAACCCGGCGAGGTCTTCCGGCGTGGCGCGCAGGGGCTCGTCGATCCCGACCTCGCTTAAGTAGACGCCGTACAGGGCCAGGTCCCGGCGATAGGCAGCCAGGCTGTGTGTGGACAGTCCGCGCTCCACGGCCAAGAAGTCCAGGTAGCGATCGGCGTGGCGGGGCAGCCCGACGGTCAAGTCCTCCCCCTCACCCGAGACTGCTAGCGCAACACGTCGTGCAGCTTGACGAGGTCCATGTCGAGGGCCTCGGCGACACCGGCGTTGGTGACGCTTCCGGCGATGACGTTGACGCCCTCGGCCAGTCCCGGGTCATTGGCCACAGCCTCGGCCACGCCCGCGTCACTGACCCGCACGACGTAGGGCAGCGTGGCGTTGGTCAGGCCGTATGTCGAGGTTCGCGGTACCGCGCCGGGCATGTTGCCGACGCAGTAGTGGACGACATCGTGCTTGACGTAGGTCGGGTCGGTGTGTGTCGTGACGGAGCTGGTCGCGATGCAGCCGCCCTGGTCGATGGAGATATCCACCAGCGCCGCACCGGGCCGCATCGACGCCACCATCTCCTCGGTGACCACATGCGGCGCGCGGGCACCCGGGACCAGGACCGCGCCGATCAACAGGTCGGCCTCGGCGACCTGTTCCTCGAGGGTCAGCCGGTTGGACATGAGGGTGGTGATCCGCCCCTTGTCGATCGAGTCGATGGCCCGCAGTCGGCCGATGTCCAGGTCTAAGACGGTGACGTTGGCCTCCATGCCCGCCGCGATCCGGGCGGCGTTGCTGCCGGCCGTGCCCGCCCCGATGACGACCACATGTGCGGGTAGGACGCCGGAGACACCCCCCATGAGGACGCCCCGCCCACCCGCCGACTTCTGCAGGACGGCGGCTCCCACCTGCGGCGCCATCCTGCCGGCGACCTCGCTCATGGGCGCCAGCAACGGCAGGCCGCCGTCGCGACCGGTCACCGTCTCGTAGGCGATGGCGGTGCAGCCCGACTCCGCCAGTGCCTCGGTCAGCGGGCGCGCGGCGGCCAGGTGCAGGTACGTGAACAGCACCAGGTCGTCACGCAGAAAGCCGAACTCCGAAGCCAGGGGCTCTTTGACCTTGAGCACCATGTCGACGTCGTTCCAGGCCGCGGCGGCGTCCGGAACGATCTTGGCCCCCGCCCTGACGTAGTCGTCGTCGTTGAGCGCCGACCCCTGTCCCGCCCCCGCCTGGACGAGCACGTCATGGCCGCCGACCGCCAGCTCGCGCACGCCGGCCGGCGTGATGGCGACCCGGTACTCGGCCTCCTTGACCTCGGTCGGAACCCCAATCCTCACCGCAACGCCTTTGTTCGGGAGTGTTGCCGCAGTCTAGAGCCGGCGGTCAGCAGGCCGATCAGCGTCTTGGCGTCGCTGAGCTCGCCGGCCTCTGCCAATGCCACCGCCTGCTCCAAGGGCATCCGCACGACGTCCATGTCCGCCTCCTCGGCCTTCGGGGTGAAGTCGGCTGGCACCGTGCCCTCGCGCAGACCGCGGGCGAGAAACACCGTGGTCTGCTCGTCGGTCCACCCCGCCGAGTTGTAGAAGCAGGTCAGCTCCTCGAACTCGTCGGCCTCGAGGCCGACCTCCTCGAGCAGCTCTCGACGTGCGGCCGCCTCGTGCAGCTCGCCCTCGACGTCGAGCTTGCCGGCGGGCAGCTCCAGCAGCCGATCGCCAACGGCGTGGCGGTACTGGCGCACCAGCACCACCTGGCCGTCGTCGTCGACCGCGACGATCGCCACCGCGTCACTGTGCTCGACCACCTCACGTTCGGCGATGTCGCCGTCGGGCGTGCGCAGCCGGTCGACGCGGATCGTGGCCATGACGCCATCGTGGGTGACATTGCTTGACTCCACCTGGTAGCTCATCACCGCCGAGGCTACCCATCGCGGCCCAGTGGGTGCCGCTGCCGACACGTACGTCGGCAGGTGCATCCTGCCGTGGTGACCCGCCGCATCCGCGGACGAGCGGGTGCCGGTGCGGACACGTACGTCCACCACTGCACCCGGCCAAGGGGGCTGTCGGCGACATAGTGTGAGTGCGAGACTTGCGGGCATGGAATCCCTGCCACAGCCCTTCGCGGCGCCATCCGGTTGGCGCCGTCATGGCCGCCGGCTGGCCGTCCTGGTCGTCGGGCTGGTACTGATCGCGACGGGCGTGGCTTTGCTCGTCCTGCCCGGCCCAGGTGTCCTCCTGATCTTCGCCGGCTTGGCGGTGCTGTCCACCGAGTTCGCCGCCGCTCAACGCGCCAAGCGCTGGTTGGGCCGCAAGGCCAAGCGGACCTACGGGCGCATGCGCAGCGGCGCTCACCACGAACAGCCGCCGAGCGAGGGCGGCGATCCGTCCAGCCCGCTGGTGCCGCCGACGTTCTAGAAGGTGTCAGCGCCTGCTGCCGACGAGGTGCCGTTCGGGCGGGCGCTCCCAGCCGTCGTCGGCAGCGGCCGGCGCCGGCCGTCGCTTGGCACGCCACAGGGCGACGCTCAGGCCGGCGCACAGCGCGAGCAACGCAAGACCGGCCGCCGCCGCGTTGGCGCCCAATCGGCGGAGGGCGGCGAGGTCGCGGTCGCGTGCCGTGGCTAGCCGGTCGAGTTCAGCGTCCAAACGCCGCACCTCGTTGTTGGCTTCGTCGATGTCGCCGCGCAAGGCGCTGTCGGTGTTGACGCCGGTGACGGCAGCGTGGTGGATCCGCCGGTCGACGCTGCCACGAAGTTGCGCCAGCAGGCGTTCGGTGCGCTGTGTGTGACGGTCGAAACGTGAGATCAGGCGCGCCTCGCTCGCGTTGGCGGCAACAGTGACATCGGTCGGCCACAGGTCCGGTGCCAGGCGTTCGCAACCGGCTGTGCATAGCACCGCGTGGTAGCGCCCCGGATCCAGGTCGGGGATGGTGACGCGGGCGAACACCCTGACGAGGTTGGCCCACGGTGGCTTGCCCTTGCGCATCACGACCTTGCCGGGCACTCGCACTGCGCCCTCGGCAGGACCAGGCCAGGCCCGCTGTGGATGGTTGGCGAACTGGCCCGGGCCAGGTTGCAGATACACGTGGTACGCCGATGAGGCGGACGCACGACTCGTGTTGGCGACTTTGGGCCACAACAGTCTCACCCGCACGTGGATGCGCTCCCCGGGCGCTAGGTGCTGTCTTCCTTGACCGAATCCCAAGCTGGGGTAGCCACCTGCAGCGGCGGGCGTGGCCGGTAACCCCAGTAGCAGCACCCCCACAAGCACGGCCAGAACTCGCATTCGCATGGTGACCACCGCTCCCTTGTGCATCAGGTCTCTGTACACAAGGAGACGCCGGGGACAAGGCAGTGGTTCAGTGCGGCTCGCGGCCGCTACAGCAACGGCCGAAGGGCGAGAGCTACAGCTCGACGACCAGCTCGGGTTCGGGCAGGCGGCCGGCTTGGGCGAGCATCCGCTCGCGGGCCGCGCCCACGAAGTCGCGGAACAGCGGATGCGGGCGGTTGGGGCGGGAGCGGAACTCCGGGTGCGCCTGCGTGGCGACGAACCACGGATGGTCGGCCAGCTCGATCATCTCGACCAGCCGGTCGTCGGGGGACATCCCGGAAAACACCATCCCCGCCGCCCGCAGCGGCACCCGGTAGCGGTTGTTGACCTCCCAGCGGTGGCGGTGGCGCTCGTAGACCACGGGCTCGCCGTAGGCCGCGCCGCCCCGCGTGTCCGGCGTCACCTTGCAGGGATAGACGCCAAGGCGCATCGTCCCGCCGAGGTCGCTGACGGTTCGTTGGTCGTACATCAGGTCCACGACCGGGTCGGGGGAGTCCGGGGCGAACTCCGAGGAGTGGGCATCGGCTAGCCCCAGCACATGGCGTGCGAACTCGACAACCGCGGTCTGCAAGCCCAGGCAGATGCCGAGGTAAGGCACGTGGCGCTCGCGAGCGTGGCGGGCGGCGTTGATCTTGCCCTCAATCCCGCGAATGCCGAAGCCGCCTGGCACCAGGACGCCGTGGACGTTGGCCAGCCCCCGTGCGGCAGCTCCGGGCGCCTGCAGGTCATCGGCCGACACCCACTGGATGTCCACCTCGACGCCGTGGTGGATGCCCGCGTGTGTCAGGGCCTCGACGACCGACAGGTAGGCGTCGGGCAGCGACACGTACTTGCCGACCAGGGCGATGCGGACCGTGTCGCTGGGCGCCATCGCGCGCTCGACCATCGCCGACCACTCCGCTAGGTCCGGGCGTACGGCCGGGTCCAAACCCAACCTGCGGACGATGAACGAGTCAAGCCCCTCATCCCGCAGCATCAACGGCACCGCGTACAGCAACTGCGCGTCGTGGGCGCTGACAACCCCGTCGAGGTCGACGTCGGACAACAACGCGATCTTGCGCTTGAGCTCGCGGGACAGAGGCCGGTCGCTACGACACACCACGGCGTCGGGCTGGATCCCGATCGAGCGCAGCTCCCTGACCGAGTGCTGCGCGGGCTTGGTCTTCAGCTCGCCGGTCGGGGCGATGAACGGCACCAGCGCGCAGTGCACGTAGCAGATGTTCTCGCGGCCAACGTCGTAGCGCAGCTGGCGGATGGCCTCCAGGAACGGCAGCCCCTCGATGTCACCGACGGTGCCGCCGACCTCGGTGATGACGACGTCGGCATCCTCGCTCAACGCCAGGATCCGGCCCTTGATCTCGTTGGTGATGTGCGGGATGACCTGGACCGTCTCACCGGCGTAGTCACCGCGCCGCTCCTTGGTGATCACCGCCGAGTAGATCTGCCCGGTGGACACCGACGACGCGCGGTGCAGGTTCTCGTCGATGAAGCGCTCGTAGTGGCCGAGGTCGAGGTCGGTCTCGCCGCCGTCCTCGGTGACGAAGACCTCGCCGTGCTGGAACGGGTTCATGGTTCCGGGATCCACGTTGACGTAGGGATCCAGCTTCTGCATCGTCACCCGCAGCCCGCGCGCCTTGAGTAGCCGCCCGAGTGACGACGCCGTGATCCCCTTGCCCAGTGACGACGAGACCCCGCCGGTCACGAGAATGTGCTTGGCCACCTCGCGGACCTCCTCCGACCGTCCAGGCACCCTGCGCGAAAACGCTCAGGGGGGAAGTCCGTCGCTCGCCGGGTGGTTCGCGCGGCCTCGGCCAACGCTAGCAGGAGGCCGGTGCGGACTCAATCATCTGGCGCAGGAGACGAAAGGTCTGACCCAGGCGACGGAAGGTCCGCAGGGGGCGTGCCTTGCGGCACGGGAAGGCCGCCGGCGTCCAGGTTGGGCGCGATCACGGCCAGCAGCTGGGAGCCTCGGTCACACACCGCCAGCGCCCTGACCTCGGCGGTCTCGGGTTCGGGCTGCGCCGCACCGCGTCGACCTTCCCGGCGGTCGCCGTTAGGCGCAGCCACTGACGAACGCCCAGGACATCCAGGGGGGTCGTACGGCCCCCCTGGATGTCCTGGGCCCGCGATCTGCGAAGACCGACAGGGGTCGGGCCAAGCCCAGCGATGATCCCGGATTCTCAGCCAGCGGCCCACGACGACCGCTCGGCCAAGGCATTGGCCCGCAGTTCGGCGGCGTGCTCGGCGGCCACGACGCTGTCCACGCTGCCCGACAGCATTCGCGACAGCTCGGCGATCCGCTCCGGCTCGGCCAGCCGCCGCACGGTCGCGCGGACGCGCTCGCCGCGTTCGCCGCCGTCGGGTGCGCTACCGCCTCCGCCTACATGAGCGCCCGGCTCCTTGGTCACCACGAAGTGGGCGTCGGCATGCGCGGCGAGCTGGGCGAGGTGGGTGACGCACAGCACCTGGCGGCCACGTGCCAGCTGGGCCAGCTTGCGACCGACGGCCAGTGCGGTGGCGCCGCCGATACCGGCGTCGACCTCGTCGAACACCAGCACCTGCGTGTCGTCGGCATCGGCCAGCGCCAGGCGTAGCGCCAGGGCGACGCGGCTGCGCTCGCCGCCCGATGCCCCCTTGCCGACCGGCAGGGCCGGCTGACCAGCGTCGGCGGTCAGCAAGAACGTCACCCGGTCCGCGCCATGGATCGCCGGCGCTACCTCTTCGAGGACGACGTCCATACGGGTCGCGCCCATAGCCAGGTCTGCCAGGTGCTCCTCGACCGCTCGGGCCAGGCGCTGCCCAGCACTGCGCCTGCCGTCACGCAACCGTTGCGCCGCCGCTTGCAGTTGTGTAGCCAGTGCCGACACCTGCGCCTGCAGCTCGCCAGCGCGAACGTCGCCGCCTTCCAGGGCCGACAACCGTGCGCGGGCTTGGCCGGCGTAGGCGCGCACGCCGGGCACGTCGATCTGACCGCTGGCCCCCTGCCCATACTTGCGCGTCAGCCGCACCAGGGCGGCATGCCGGTCGCGCAGCAGCTCCAGTCGCGCGGGATCCAGCTCCAGGCCCTCTGCGTAGGTGGTCAGGTCGAAACCGATCTCCTGCGCTTCGGCGGCCAGAGCAGCCACCCGATCCAGCAGGATGTCGAGCTCGGCGTCCACCCCTGCCTCGCCGCGCAGGGCAGCCAGCGCGGCGCCCAGCGTGTCGCGGGCACCGTCATCACCCGTCACCGCCGCCGCCGCGGCGCCGGCAGCACCGAGCAGGGATTCAGCGTGCTCCAACCGGCGCAGCTCCGCCTCAAGGGTGCTGTTCTCGTCGTCGGCTACAGCGACCTCGTCGATCTCGCCCAGCTCATAGCGCAGCCGGTCGAGTTCTCGAAGGCGGTCACGTTGCGATCCCTGCAAGGCCTCGAGTTCGTCACTGGCCTGCCGCCAGCTCTGATAGGCCGCGCGGTAGTCGGTCAGAGCGGCCGCCAGTCCCGGTCCCCCAGCGCGATCCAGCAGCGCCCGCTGGACTGCCGGCGTGACCAGTCGCGCCGACTCCGACTGGCCGTGCAGCTCGATGACCCCGCCCACGCACGTCGCCAGGGCTGACGCGGGAGCCAGCCGCCCGCCCACCCGGGCCCGGCTGCGGCCAGCCTCAGCCACCACCTCCCGGGACACCACCAGCTCGTCGTCGCCGTCGCCCAGCCACTCCTGCGCTCCGGGCGGCGGCGGGACCAGCCGGCCCTCGATGACGGCGGTGGCCGCTCCACCCCGTACCCGGTCGGCGTCGGCGCGCGCGCCAAGCAGCAGCTCGATCGCCGAGACCACCATGGTCTTGCCGGCGCCGGTCTCACCGGTGAGGATGTTCAAGCCTGGTGCAAAGTCCAACGCCACGTCTTCGATGACGCCCACGTTTCGGATGTGTAGCTCGACCAGCATGGCCCCATGATGACCGACTCGTCCGACAGGACCATGCCGGAAGTACGCCACCTTCTGAAGCACCTTTCCAGCTGACGCCAATCGCTGTCGGATTCGGGCCACGTCGTTGTCGCTCAGACCAGCCCGAACTTGTCGCGGACGCGCTGGTAAAAGTCCGACGGCCCCAGCCGCGCCAGGCGCACCGGAGCGCCGCCCCGTGACACGCGCACCGCTCCGCCGTCGGGAACCAGGATCGACTCGCGACCGTCACAGCTGACAACGCAGGCGTTGTTCCCGCCCACGGGGCGCATCACCAGCGTCTCACGGGGGTCGACCACAAGCGTGCGGTCGAACAACGAGTGCGGCGCGACCGGGGTTAGCAGGATCGCGTCCACCAGCGGAGACAGGATCGGACCGCCGGCGCTGAAGGCATAGGCCGTCGAGCCCGTCGGGGTGGCACAGATCAGCCCGTCGGCCGGAACGTTGGCGAACACCGTCTCGTCGACGCGGACCTCTAGAACGATGAGCCGCCGCGGCTCGGTGCGCTCGACCGACGCATCGTTGAGCGCCCAGGTTGTCTCCACGACCCGCCCGCCGGCGTCGAGCACCTCCACCGCCAGGGTCATGCGCTCCTCGACGGTGAAGTCACCGCGCACGAGCTGCCCGACGGCGGCCGGCACCTGTGGTGTCTCCAGCTCCGACAGGAACCCGAGCCGGCCGAGATTCACTCCGAGCAGCGGCACGCCACAGTCGCGAGCCAGGTAGGCAGCCCGCAGGAAGGTCCCGTCCCCCCCGAGCGCGAGGACCACGTCCAGTCCCTTGCCGAATTCGCCGGGGTCGCGCAACTCGACGGCGGCACTGCTCCAGTTGTCGCCCTCCACGCCGACCACGCGCGCGCCGGTCTCCTGCAGCTGCGCCGCCGCCGTCATGGCGGCGTCGCAGGCGTCGCGGCGGCCGCCGTGGACCACCAGGCCGACGGCGGGCGGGCGCTGCAGGTTGCGGTCGCTCACGACCGCTCATGGTAGTGGTCGTTCCCAAACGCAGGACGCGGCGGCCAGTCGCCGGTGGACGTCGGGCGAGCGTTGCACGCCCGGCGTTGCCCGCCGATGATCGCGACCATGCTGCCGCCGGACAATCACATCCATACGGAGTGGTCGTGGGACGCTGCGCACGGCTCGATGGAGGCGTCATGCGCGCGGGCGGTCGAGCTGGGGCTCGGCACCATCGCGTTCACCGAGCACATGGACCTGACCAGATGGGTCATCGCGCCGGAGCACAAGGCGTCGATGAAGCGCAACGCCTTCCGCGTGGGTCCCGACAACCGGTCCAATCCGCCGCCGCTGGACACCGACGGCTACCAGGCGTGCATCCAGGAGTGCCGAAGGCGCTACCCGGGATTGCGCATCCTGTCTGGCGTCGAGCTCGGCGAGCCGCATTGGTTCGGCGACCAAAGCGCCGCCCTGCTCGCTGGCGGGGCATATGAGCGGGTCCTCGGCTCGCTGCACTCCCTGAAGATCGGCGACGAGCCGTGGATTATCGACGACCTGTACTCGCCGTACGCGCCGGTCGACCTCGAACCCGACGGCATCATGCGGGCGTACCTGGCCGAGGCGCTGCGGATGATCGAGTCCTCAGACCTCTTCGCCGTGCTGGCGCACATCGACTACCCGGTGCGCGCCTGGCCAGCCGAGGCCGGGCCCTTTGAACCGACCGACTACGAGGAGGAGTATCGCGGCGTGCTGGACGCCTTGGCTCGGTCAGGGCGTGCGCTGGAGGTCAACACCACCGTGTCGTTGCGGATCGAGATCGTGCGGTGGTGGTACGAGGTCGGCGGCGACGCCGTCTCGTTCGGCAGTGATGCCCACCGCCCTTCGCAGCTGGCGCGGCACTTCCTCGAGGTCTCGGCGATGGTGGAGAGTGTGGGGTTCCGGCCCGGCCGCGACGCGCATGACTTCTGGCACCGGCGGCGGTGACACCTCGAAAGTTCCCGCCTACCCGTCCGGTCTTGCATCAGTGCGCCGCACCGCTGCCTCAGCCACTGCCTGTGCGACGACATCGGTCGTCTCTGCTGTTGCTCCCGCCCGCAGGTGCACGAAGAACTCGGCGTTGCCGGCCGGTCCCAGGAGCGGGGACGGGCATGCCCCTTGCAGTCCCAGGTCGACGCCCCGTGCGGCATTGACCATCGCGGTGACCGCGCCGCTCCAGGTCGCGGGGTCGCGCACCACCCCGCCCTTGCCGACGGCTGCCCGCCCCGCCTCGAACTGCGGCTTGACCAGCAACAGGAAGTCGGCGGCCGGATCGGCGGCCGCTCGCAGCGCCGGCATGACGAGGCGCAGGGAGATGAACGACAGGTCGGCCACGACCAGCTGCGCCGGCGGCGGCGGCAGGTCGTCGGGGCGCAGGTGACGGACGTTGGTGCGATCGCGAACCACCACGGCGGGGTCACGACGCAGCCGCCAGTCCAGCTGGCCATAGCCGACATCGATCGCGATGACGCGCCGCGCGCCGCGGCGCAGCAGCACGTCGGTGAACCCGCCCGTCGATGCCCCGGCATCGAGGCAGTGGCGTCCCGCCACCACAACGGCCAGCCGATCGAGCGCCCCGAGCAGCTTGTGCGCCCCCCGTGAGGCGTAGCGCTCGCTGGGCTGGCTGACCACGACCGCGGCGTGGGGCGCAACGAGGTGCGCCGGCTTGACGGCGGGCGCGCCGTCCACCGTCACTAGCCCGTCGGCGATCTGTCGCTGTGCTTCGGTCCGCGAGGAGGCCAGACCCCGGCGAACCAGCTCCGCGTCGAGGCGGCGGCGAGCAGCCACTCAGGCGCTGGAAGCAGCCTGCATATGCCCGCCCGCCGGGCGCGCTGGCGCGCGCCCCTCACCCTGCACATCCCCACCCGCCGGGCGCGCTGGCGCGCGCCCCTCACCCTGGCGCTCGGCCGCAACACTCAGGGCGAGGGCGTCCAACTCATTGACGAGACCGCGGTGCACCGCGTCGAGGACGGGGGGGTGCTCGTCGACGGGCTGCGCAGCAAGCCCCGTCAGCGCAGCGCTGAGCTCGTCCAGGCGGTCACCGGTCATGTCGGCTCACCTTCAGCCGGCGGGGGTGCCGCCGGTGGGCTAGGAGCCGACGCCGTCGCGTCACCCGGCATGACCGCGTCGTCGGCTGACGGCGGTGCGGCCTTCTTCGCCGTTGCCTTCTTGGTGGCCGAGGTCTTCTTGGTGGCCGACGACTTCTTGGCGGCGGCGGCCGACTTCTTGGCGGCTTTCTTGGCCATGGCCCTCTTGGCCGCAGGCGCCTGCTTCGCGGCGGTCTGCTGGCCGGCACCGACCGTCCGGCCAGCCGCCGTCTTCCTGCCCGCGGCCGACTTCTTGGCAGCGGCGGTCTTCTTGCCGGCCGTCGACTTCTTGGCAGCGGCGGTCATCTTGCCGGCCGTCGCCTTCTTGCCAGCGGCCGCCTTCTTGGCCGGCATGGCCTTGTCGGCGGTCTCGATGGTCTTGGCCGCTGTCACCGGGCCGCGCGCCGCCGTGGCATTGCGCTTGGCGGCCGCGCTCCGACGCGCCCCTCCAGCGGCAGCGCGCTTGGCGGCCGCCCTCCTGCGCCCCCCTCCAGCGGCCATGTCACGGTCCTCGACCTGGGTCGCCAGCCGCTCGACGTCCCGCTGCCGGGCAAGTCCCAGGCGGTTGACCACTTTCTCGGTCTCGGTTCGCACCAGTCCAGCGATCGCGCGGCGATTGTCCTCCGAGCGCTTGAGCAGCTCGTCGACAGTCTTCTCCAATTGGTCAGCGGCCACCTCGCCCTGCTTCACCAAGCCCTTGACCACCTGCTCGGCCCGCCGGCGCGTGACCTGCGTCAATCCCGACGCGGTCTCCAGATACCGCTGTAACGCCCTGTTCACGTCCGACCTCCTGGTCCGCGCAACGCGGTGAGCATAGCCAACCAGTCACCTCGGACTCGGGATGCCGCTCTGGCACACTCGCGGCCGTCGTGCACGCCTGCGCAAGGACCGCGCCCCGCCATGGTCATTCCTGTCCGAGATCACAACCCCACGCGCCGGACGCCGTGGGTGAACCGTCTGGTCATCGCGATCAACATCGTGGTGTTCGTCTTCTTCGAGCCGTGGTGGGGCGGCGCCTGCCAGCAGCAGGAGTTCTTCCTGACCTACGCGGCCATCCCCGCCGAGCTGGGCGATGCAGAGCCGCTGGACGCGCGTGAGGTCGCCGACTCCAGCCCAGCGCGGTGCCGCCTGCGGCCCGTCACGGACAAGCCGGTCTACCTGGCGGTGCTGACCGCCATGTTCCTGCACGCGGGTTGGCTGCACCTGCTGGGCAACATGCTGTACCTGTGGATCTTCGGCAACAATGTCGAAGATCGCTTCGGCCATCTCGGGTACCTGGCCTTTTACCTGGCGTCCGGGATCATCGCGACGGTGATCTTCGCCGTCCCCAACCTCGCCAGTCCGGCCACGCTCGTCGGCGCGTCCGGAGCAATCGCGGGCGTGCTGGGTTCCTATCTGGTGCTGTTCCCGGCCGCCAGGGTGACGGTCCTGGTGCCGTTCCTGTTCTTCCTCCCGCTGGCGCTGCCGGCGGTCATCGTGCTGGGCCTGTGGTTCGTGCTGCAGCTCGGCGAGGTGCGCGTTACGTCCATGACCGGAGGCGGCGTCGCCTACCTGGCGCACGTGGCCGGGTTCCTCGCCGGGATGGTGCTGACCGTGGTGGTCGGGCGGCGCGCCAAGCCGGTCAGCCGGCGGCCTGACTACGGTTGAGCCGGCCCAGCACCCTGTCGAGCGCCGCGCGGTAGTCGGCGTTATCGGCCAACGCGCAAGCCAGCTTTAGGTGCTTGGCCGCCTGTGGCAACCGGCTCTCCCGCTCGAAGCACCGGCCAACCCCGAAGTGGGCATAGGCGTCGGAGGGATCGATCCGCAAGGCTTGCTCGAACTCGGCGCGTGCCGCGGCCACGCGGCTGGAGGCGAAGTAGGCACGGCCGAGCGTCTCGTGCAGGGAGGCCTTGGTCGGCTCGTGTGCCACGGCGAGCTCCAGCACCTCGGCGGCGCCGCCGGGATCGCCGCCGTCCAGACGCTGACGGCCCTGTTGATACAGCGAATAGACAAGCTCATGTCCTACCGCTTCGCTACTTGAGGACGGCTCATGTCCTACCGCTTCGCTACTTGAGGACGGCTCATGTCCTACCGCTTCGCTACTTGAGGACGGCTC
>Ga0136618_10000027_pt1 | contig 32101 bp, 27 predicted proteins | sample AntDrymUQ3302106_2_FD_104805 | JGI IMG/M metagenome (GOLD analysis project Ga0136618, IMG submission 104805) | Polar desert sand microbial communities from Dry Valleys, Antarctica - metaG UQ330 (21.06) | ecosystem: Environmental > Terrestrial > Soil > Desert | place: Antarctica: Dry Valley... | reverse complement strand
TGCTCACCCGACTGTCGCGCGGCAGATTGTGCCACCGGATCATCAGCTCATCGTTTTCAATTCGCGGTCTTTTGGTTGCTGCCGCTACAAACGGTTCAATTGCTTGGTCATCAATTAACTCGTCTGTATCTTGTGGATGCTGTTCGTCGTCTTCGACCAGCACCGCAGCCGGTAGCTGACGAGCAACGTGATTAGGCAAAGCCGCTGGAGGTAGTTGCTGCTTTGGCGGCACGTCCTGAAAAAATCCGAACGCCTGCGGCACATGAATGGGCACTATCGAGGGTTTGATCTCAAAAGTAGACTGTACGGTGTGGGTAGCCGCCGAACCGGGGTTGTCAGAATTTACAATAATCAGGTTGCGCTGCGACAGATTATCATGTGATCCGGGCGTGGCACCGTTTGGGATCGGATCAAGCGGGTAATGAATCTCCGCCGCCAGACAGCAATGATGATTGCGAACGAGTTGCTGGATGCTGAGAAGTGTTCCTCCAAAAAAACCGCCGTTGCCGTTATGTGGCGGATTAAGCGGAAACCTGGCGGTGGGCTGGTTGAAATCGAGCCAGCATCCGAAATATGTCGTGACCTCAACCGAACCATTGCCTGCCAGGTCTTTGACGTTCACCGCATCAGGCTGAGTTCGCATATCAGCTTGCCGCGACTCGGCAAAAAAAGGAATCGAAACGATTTCACCGCCTGCCATTCCGAGCAGGGGGGCCGCGCTGCCGCCGTTGCCTTGGCGCGGATAAGTGGCGGCATCGTATGTAAGTCCCGTAGCCGCAGTGGTAAAAAGCCGGAAGAAAACTTTGACATCGTCGGCATTGATTGTCACCGGAGCGCGGAATCTGACTTTAGCAATGGCGAAATTGAAAATCGGCTGTCCGCCGACTTGACTGGCTAGTTCGAGCTGGCCTGCCTCCTGTTCCTGCGGAAGGTCAAAGAATGGATGGTCTTCGTCGGTGGGGGTCGAATTAAATTGGGACAGCAGTGCCTGAATGAAGTTGATTGAAGAGCCATCACCTGAAGCGTGGGTGATTCCGGCGCGGGTTAGTCCATGTCGCATGGTGAAAACCCGCAGATCGGTGCTTAGCCAGTGAACTTGACCATCTCGCATGTAAGGATTGGGATTTTTGCTGAGCACCAGCGTTGCCTGTTCTGCGTTGGCGCCGTGCCGAACAGTCAGAGTAATGTTTTGAGCCGGATCAGCGACGGGTATTTCATTAAAGGACTGCTGACTGTCAAAGCGAATATTGAAGACGAAAGTAATTCGCTGCGCGATGTCAGCCGGAATTGTGTCGTCCTCATAGTCAATGCTGTTCAGTTGCGCGGTCATCCCTGGCACTGCCGAACCGTTCGGTCTAGTAAAATTGATAATGGGGGTCACGGGCGGATTACCGACCTCGCTCGGAAGGAAACCTTCGAGAATGACATAGAGCGCGTTGGTAAAGGTGGCAGGAGTGCCGAGTGCCTCAACTTCGTGGGAGGAAAATGTGCTGCGGTCGGTGATCAGCAACAGCCGCTGCGAACAAATGCGGATGAATCTAGCCTGCTGACACGGTCGCCCGTTACCGTCAATGACCCACAGCAGATAGTAACCCGGAGGCGCGATACGGCTGTTTGGAGGCGAAGTGACGCGCAAGCGATTGTTTTCAAGTAAAGTGAAGCTGAGTCCTACATAACGCTGATCGCCGTCGAAGGCGTGAGTGACAGATCCGCATCGAGTGATGGCAACGCGTTGAATCTGAGCCGCTTGGGAAGAATTAATTTCGAAAACCTGCCCGTAGCCGGCGCTCACCGGAACGTTTGTCAATTGCGGGCGGTTGGGGTCGGCGTCGTAACCAGGTTTGAAGACCTCAATCCTCAATTCACCGACCGAGGCTGGCTCGCCCTGATCCGCATTCTTGCTGGAGCCTGCGACCCACACACGTCCGGTAGGTAAGAGGAGGGCGGTAGAATGATAATTGCGGACGGCGGTTGCCGCCTCAACTGTTGTCCAGCCTTCGGCGGCTGTAAATTGACCGCTGTTCCAATCAATGCCGGGGGTATAGATTTCTCCCTCCTTTACTGCATTTGCATCAGATGATCCGCCGTTGATGCCGCCGGAAACAAACACTTCGCCGGTTGGGAGAATAACGGAGCAAGCGAAACGGCGCTGCTTACCGGCAGCCGAGCCGGTGCGGGCGGCAGTATTTTGCCATGTGGGGTTCGCCTGTGAAAGATCAATCTTTTTGGCGTTCGTATCGCCGCAGATCATTAATCGTGCTTTGTAACCGTCCGTCGGGAGGAGCGGTAAGAGTACCGATGGAAAGTCCCAACTGCTGTCATAAGTACCGCCCCCAGCCGAGGGGATAGTGGCTCCGACAGTCTGTCCGGTGAACGGATTGTAAATTCGACATGCGCCGTTCACCGGGCTGACAAAGAATACATTCCCGTCCGGCAGGAGATGAAAGCGAGGATAATATCGGTTGCGAACACCTTCGTCAAGGCGCTCGGCAGTTAAGAGCGACCATGTGTCGCTGCCCGGCGAATATCGCTCGGGCGTATCATTGTTGTGACGGCTATCAGTCTCGAAAGGGTGACCGGCAACTGAGAGGATTTCGCCGTTAGCCAGTGTCAGCAGAGTGGGGTACCAACGTCCGCCGCCATCGGACTGTCCTGGCTCGAAGTTAAAGTCGCGAACGCGACGCCAAGCCCGGGCGCGTGGGAGATATGTCCAGCATGCGTGCTCTCCCAAGAAATTTAAATTATGACCGTGTCCTTCGTGGTCTCCGCCCCACTCTTTGGTACCTCCTCCGACGAGCAGGCGTCCATCAGCAAGATAGGCGTGACCGCTGCAAAAAACGTCGGTATCAGGTGAACCGATGGTTTCTATTAGCGGACCGCCTCCCAGATTAAAAAGTCGTGAATTGTTGAGATCGGCAGGATTGCCGCTTTGGTTTTGAGCGGCATTATGTTCGCTTCCACCAAACATTAAGATTTGGTTGGTCGGCAGCAGCGATGCATGTATTGCCAGTATCTCCGAGTTATTGGTAACAATTTCCCATGGCATATAATTAGTTTCTCCTTGATTAATCGTTAAACTTAGCTTTCTTTATCGTATAATCGTTCATCGTGGGTCACGCTTTTTGTCAGCACTATGGCAATACGCCTTAATGCACTGTTGAATGTCGTCAAGATTAATGCCCTCTTTCTTCAACCGCTCGCTAAATTTATGCAAGAGATTCTTATCGCTCAATAGGCGATTCAGTAGTTGACATCAATTGTCCTTGCCAGTATCGCGCGGAGGCTGGTATGGATGATGATCACCACCCTTCTATACAGCGGCATCCGCGACCCCTGATTGATCGGAATATTCTTTATATGAATTCTTCTGGTTGAAAAGGCTCCCAGACGATTCGATTTAAACAGGAATTTAGCACTACAGCGTTTTTGTTTTTCGATGTATTGCGCCAATTCACCGCGAAATGACATTGGAAATAAAACATACCGATCCTTTTTACCCTTGCCCTGCTCGCTTCTAATCGTGCAATTAGTTAAATCAACGTCTTTTATTTGCACGTTAGTGAGTTCGGCGTTTCTGTTTCGGTGTAAATTAAGAGTTTGATCGTCACTAAATGATTGGTATTTTGCGTATTCCAAACCGCTTCATAAAAAGCGATCAATTCCATGTTGGTCAGTAATTCGGGAAGTCATTTGCGGCTTTTTTCAACATTGACTTCCAGCATTTGCCGCGTAAGCCTGAAAGCCTAAAATTTCTGTGATTCTTTTTTACCTTATGCCGGATTACCCATATTAAGGAAACTAACCGATACCGAAAAAGCGATAAAAAGAAAAATACTTTTGTTCACAGGAAAAATCATTCCATTCCAACTTCTGAAATAAATCAAACTAATTTAGTTTTTTTACTCGATGATTTGGCACAAGTTATTCATACATTCAGACGAAGCGCTTTAATACATAATTTTTGATTCCTATATATTAACGCACCATCCGCGCCGGAAAACTATCATTTGAAATATGTGTGTTAAAAATATGAGTTTTTTGTTCGGAGTTTAATGCTCTGATTTATCGGCATTAGTCGGGCAAGCAAAAAGCAGTCGTCTCCGGCATCAACCTGATTAGTTTGCTCCGGACGGACGGCGAGCGGTGGGTCCCGGTTGATTATCGCGTGTTTGATAAAGACCGCGACCGAAAAACGAAAAACAATCATTTCTCGGAAATGCTGCTTGCGGCTTCGGAGCGCGGATTTAATCCCGAATTGATTTGTATTGATAGCTGGTATGATTCGGTTAAAAAATTAAAACTGGTGCGCGTACTCGGTTGGCTTTGTTTGACGTGCCTGAAATCGAACCCGTAACGAGTCAATGTCCGCTGAAGCGAGTTGTAAGCGGTTTCCGAAGGCTGACTGTGCGGTGGGGACGGGACAATTGTGCGCCTCAAATGTTTCGGCGAAGTCAAAATACTTCGCGTCTTTGTCCCAGACGGCACGGCAGAGTATTGGGCAACGAGCCTTGACCGGATGAGTAAGGGACAACGCGAAGGTGTTGCAAAGTCGGGGTGGTGGATTAAAATGTATCATCGCGGTTTGAAGCAGCAATGCTTGATCGAACACGCTCAAAGCCTTCGCCTTCGCCCAATGCTGAATCATATGGGCTGTGTATCAGAACGATTGTGCGGCTGGAAAGTCATTGCTATCGAGAAAAAATGAGTTGGATGCAAGCAAAAAAAAGTATTATTCGAGATGCGGTTAGTACTTATATCGCTAATCCTCGATATTCGCTGATTCCAACTGCGTAACTTCTATGAAGTGTTCAAAAAATATGGCATAAATATACTTGACTCACCTGCAGAGAGGTTAGAGGCGGATGACTGCACTCTTTAGATAGAATCGAAACTTGGGTAAATAGCTTAACCTCCCGTTATTAAGTGAGAAAATTATTTGATACAACTTGTGTTGCTGTTCATCTGTCGACTAAATTTATCTCCTGTCCAGACTTCATACTTTGGATGATAGTTTTCAGGCGCGGATGGGGCGTTAACCTATAAGAGACAAAAATATGCAAGAAAGCGTTTGTCGGCATGGATGAATAGCTTGTGTCATTTCGCCAGGGTGAGAGAACTATATTAATGCCTTTGTTTATTACATTTACGAAAGCCAATGACTGAATTCTTATTTCCGTATTTGCTTGGTCGCCCGAAATTTCAAATACTCTAGATTTTACTTCTAAAGTAATTTTCAACGTAATACTTGTTATATGTCTTTGAACAGCGCGAAGGAATTAATAGAATCTATCCAAAACCAAATAGATGCGACATCCTGCACTTTTTATCTTAGGGATCCGCTTTGGTCAGATGAACTGCGCTTGGTTGCAATGCCGGGCGTCCAATTTACCGAACCGATGTATGGCTTTAGCTTTCCCGGCAGTTATAAAAAAAATTTGATCGACAGCGATCTGGAAGTTTTCAGTTCGGACATCGAAGCAGGCAAACAATATCACGAAAATATTGAGTTTTCCTTGGAGGGAATCGAACCTCAAAAACGCCGCCTTTTTGGAAATTTTGTCGAGCGCGAAGGCATAAAATCTTCGGTTAAGTTAATTCACCGCATTGATGATTATGTCGAGGCAGTATTGTTCATCAACTACGATACTTTGAAAGAATTTGATGATTCGCTAAAAGAAAAAATCAAATTATTATTCGGGCAAGTTATAGATCGCTTGCCGTTGCTGCGCGATGAGATCTGCTCGCCCGAAGACAAAAACATAAATCAGGTGGTCCAGCTTTTTTCGCCGACCTACGCCAGTTCAAAGAAAATAATTTACGAACGGGATCAGCCGCTGGAAGAGTATTTGCATTGTCTTCTGCTGACCTTAACAGAAAGCATACCGGAGCTGAAAGAAGATCAGGGGTTCGGAACAATGCATATTTACGAGCCTGAAACCCAGACCCTCCGAATGATTGCCCGCTCTGACAACATTGAATTCGAACAAATTTTGCCTTCTTTATCGGTTTTGGAAGGGCAGGGAATCGTTTCTTGGGTAGCGATTCGTCGTCAGTCGCTATTGATAAATGATTTGGGAACGTCAGCCTTCGGCTCCATTCACTCGCCAGTTAAGCGGGGAACTGTCAGCGAAATTGCCATACCAATCATCGCCGGAGAGGATTTGCTCGGCGTTCTGAACTTGGAATCTTTTCTGCCCAACGCATTTCATCCGATTTACGCGAAATCTCTTTGGTTTGCCGTCGGTCAAGCGGCGGTAGCATACAGACTTTCGCGGCAGGCGGATATAAATACGCGCCTTAAAAATCTCAGCAACGGATTGCTTGAACTTTGCGAGGAATCGGTCAACAAAAAAGCTGCCGATTTCACGCTCGATAAGCTGGCTCAAATGGCGACTGACCATTTGAGAGCCGCTCGCTGCGACATCTGGCGTTATACGAATGAAAAGTTTGAGCAGGTCGGCATCAGCCATTCGGAGTTTCAGCCCGAACCTCCCCGCTCATCAGGCTTGAGTAATTTTATTCGCACTTCCAAACAGGCGGTCTGGCTTACCAAAATTGAGGGCGATGCCAACTTTTCGGCGCATTGTTGGAGCAATAAAACGTGGAATCAGGATTACGCCGATAAAAAATTGCCAAACTCGCTCAATCCGAGCGTCACTAAAAACGGAGTCGAAGCCCTTTTGGGAATTCCGATTATGGTGCGCGGGCAATGCAGCGGAGTCGCTTGGCTGGAATACCGCAGCAGTAGAGAACCGCTTCCGAGCAATGAATTTATGAAGCTGGCGAACGGATTTGCTGCCCACGCCGGATTGGTAATCGAATTCAGTCGGGTTGACTTGGTTGAAAAAGACGCTGTACAGGAAATTGGCAGAACTCTTTCGGACAATCTTTTAGCTCAGGGCTCGCTGGACTTTGACGGATTTCCCCGAATCGAAGGATACGTCAAATCGAATCCATATTCGAGTTCGTCTATCGGCGGTGACTTTTACGCGGCGAGGGTTATTGACGAGCAAACCGCTTGCGTTTTGCTCGGCGACGGGGAAGGACACGCCGTCAAAGGCGCACTCCATATGCTGCCGATGTTAACAGTTTTCGAAACCTTCTGGAAAGAATCCCGTTCAGCGACTCATATTATGGATAAAATAATGAGTGTAGCGAACAAGATTGGAGTCAGAGGCACGGCAATCTACTGCGTTTTCAGTATAATCAACAGAAATTTATGGTTATTGGCTACCGCTGCCGGACACGACCCGATGGTTCTCTTTAACAAAAACGGTGTAGAGAAGCTTCCGCCCCAAAACAGTCCCGCGGACGGACCGATGCTCGGAGTTCCTTTAATCAAATCCCCTCTCGCCGAAGAGCATCGAGAGCTTTCGAGCGGCGATCTGATTATTCTTTGCACGGATGGTTTGGATTTAAATCCAGATGAAATAGGCAGTATCGGTTTAAGCCACAAAAGAGATTCGCTTGACACTATCGCAAACGCGGTTTTTGAAAAGGCTCTTGTTAAACGTGATACCAAACCCTTCGACGATGATGTTACCGTACTGATAATTCGGGTAAAGTAATTTTGCAATGCGCCGCTTCAAACTGCGGCGATGAGCTGATTTGAAAGTTCTCATCTAAATTCCACATAAAGTCATTTTCTGAGTCTTCAAATAACAAGAAAAACTACTCATATAACAGCGATAATTTCTGCCTGATTAACTAAACGGAATTTAATTCAGTGGAATATAAAGTTAAATTTGGAATAGATATATTTGACTCAGGTGTTACTAATGTCAGACCAAAACTTTTATTACAGTGTTCAAAGACGCTTGAAAAGTAACATCTTGAAAGCCAACCATTCTTTAGAAACAGCAACTGAGCCAAGTATATTTATGCCATGAAATTCATTCATTCAAGTTTACTTAAAAAACTCCAACAGAACCTGTCGGAGTTTTTTGTTAACCCATTTGATAGTAGTTTTTCACCTGACCATTCCTCAATTTAGTTTTGCTAAAATTATTCGCCGCAAGCGAATAGTTTCATGATGCCTACGTTACCATTGAAACGTTTGAGCCAGTTGAATAATGTTAAGAACATTTGTCGGATATTAAAAAAATAAAAATTAAATTATCCCGCCTGAAAAACGCTTTACAACGCACAATAATTTATACCCCATTCTTATTCTTTCAGTTAAATACGAAAATACTGTTTGTTTCGTCATACCTTAAGAACTTCTAATTTCCACAATTATTCCGTTTTAGGTTCGGTGATGCGCTTGCGCGAAACCATTAAACGCCCCCACCGGTTACGTTCGCCATTCAGAGGCGACTTAGGCTCTATTCATACTAAGAGACTAGATTTTCCTTTGCCGGAAATTGCTGGTTTGCTCGAATCATCTACGAGTTACCGCGATAAAGCTTTATGGTCGTTGCTGGCGGCAAGCGGAATCAGGCTTCACGAAGCTTTGAATCTGCGGCTTGAGCATATTCCCTAAATTTCTTCTCGGAAATATGGGAACGCCGATAATAACGGTTTAGTTGTTTCATTACAGTAGTTTAGGCTATATCAAATTTAGCTTAACTACCATAGACCCTAATTTTTTATCATATTTTAAGAAATATCCTTTTCACCCGAAAAGAAACAACTGTTTTCTGACACCTCTTTTCTATTATCTCAAACAGGCTGTTTATAAGGCTTTCCGGCAACGGTTTTCGAGAGGGTTTTTTGACACCTGCAAAAAGCCCTGACTCCGGCTGAATTTTACATCTCTTCTAAGTCTCTCTCGTTTCACAAAATAAATTCCTTCAATGATAGTTTTCCGGCGCGGATGGTGCGTTAACCCGTAAGAATCAAAAATTATGTATTAAATATCTAACAAAAACAAAATTTTGGCACTTTTAATAAATCAAAGCGTTGTAATAGGTAAAATAGAACTTAAATAACGGGAGAATAAGAAGATGATCAAAATGAAATACAAATTAACATTGGGTCTAATAGCAGCTATAACATTTGCCTGCGGAGTGATATTAAATACTGCTTCTGTAGCCCAACTCGTTCAAGCACAATCTCAAAATAACAAAACAGATGTACAAAGATGGGAGCATTGCTCAGTGCTGCCCGTTAATAGTGTTTTCATCAATTCAGGCAACTCTAGAGGATTAGCGATGATTTATTACGTGCGAGACGGAGGCTACCATTCTGAAAAAATTGAAGCTACTTCTGCAAATGATAAGTCGGATAATATAAATAAAGTAAAAACTAATGCAATTGCAAAGGCTGTTTCTAAGCTTCAAAATGAAGGATGGGAAATGATTGGAGAAGGATCTCTAATTCCCTTCAACTCAACTGAGCAAAAGGTAATATACTTTAAGCGGCGCATGCAATAAACGAGTGATGAATCGGAAATAAAAACAGTCCCATTATGAGGAAAAATATTCCGTTTGGTGTTAAGGCGATTTAAGTTTGAAAAGGGGACTTCTGTTGCAAAATTTTACGACGCTCGGTGCTTTAAAAATTGCCCTTTGAATTGGAATGTAATGTCCTAGTTTGCGGCGCGGCTGAAAGACAAGTTAGCGAAACGTTAGCAAAAGAACGATGGTCGCGTCGTTGAATACACTCTCAGTTTGATATTGAAAACTAAAGCTTCTGGATCTTTTTTGAGTAGGCGAGTAAACATTGGTCTGATAGCAACACTTTTATGGAAAATATTGATAATTATCCACTTTCTTGTTAGCTGGCTCAAAAATAGTATAATTTTAAGTTTTTCACATGGACTACCGAATAATAGAAACTTTGGCTCTAATTAAAACTAACTTTCCTCAGCCACTAAGTACTCACAAATTGGCGGAATCTGCAAATTTGTCTGTTTCCCATATACAACATCTTTTCAAAAGGGAAGTTGGGGTTAGCATCAAGCAATACGTTAAAGGTATGCAATTGCAAAAAGCAAAAATCTTGCTCGAAACTACAAATCTACGTATTAAGGAAGTTTGTTTTGAAATCGGATTTTATGATAACGCTCAATTTGTCCGTGATTTTAAGAAAAATTTTGGTTTGTATCCAACCGCGTACCGAAATAATTTTCGTACCCTATCCACAAAATGACAATATATAACTGAAATATCAATAAATCAGGCTATCATCTATAAATAATTTTTTCTACCAATAAAAAAAGATTGTAATTTTAAAACACCTCAATTATATTCTTCATTGTTCTGAAAATTAATTTGTAAATACTCGTAAAAAATGAATTCTGCCTGGAAAATCAAATTTCGGGAAGTTTTGCTATTAAGTTTAATTAGCATAATTTTCACTTGTTTCATTAGTTGCAGATCATCAAAATTTGCATCTACTGAAGGCAAGAATCAAGCAGAAACAATTTTTGCTGAGTACTCCAATGCTATTGCTACAGCGGAGAAGCTTTCCGATAATGAAGAGTTCGATAAATTATTTCTTAATAAAGGAATCGTTACTTTAAAGGGAAATGAAATAAAGAATCTGAGCCAATTTCGTGTTGGTAAAAATGGTAATATTTATATATGTGATTACGACCAGAAATTAGTCAACCAGTATGATTCTTTGGGAAATAACGTAACATCTATTGGAAATACCGGCAACAAACCTGGAAGCCACGTTTTTCCAACGGATGTTGCCGAAATTCAAAATTCCTCAATAGCAATAGCAGATTTTCAAGGACACCGAGTAAATGTCTTTTCAAAGGACGGTTCTTTTGATTCCTCTTTTATTTATACTCCACAAAATTTTTCTGCTCAACGAGTAATTTATAACAATGCGAACGACTCATATTATTTGTTTGGAAACCGTTGGGAAACAAATGAAAACGATGAAATTATAGGAGCCGATCTCCTTCATAAGTATTCATCAAAAGGGGATTATTTAACGTCTCATTTACAATTTCCCGATGAGGCAAAGGCGCTGGACCTCTATAGCTATGATTCACCTGCTAGTGATTTAAATGAAGGTAATATCTACTTGGCTTTACCCTTTGACTACACTGTTTACCGATTAACCGCAAAAGATGAGCTGTCTGTTTTTCTTAAAGGTGATAAACCTGATTTTGTAACTCCTAAAACTAAGATGAGCGCATCCAAAGTAAATCCTGCGGACAGCTATAAACTTTTTCAGACATGGCGATTAAAGTGGACACCTATAGTCAGTTTAGCTGTATTAAACGGTAAACTACTTGTTCAGTATCAATCCTTTAATCCTTTAAGATATACGATTGATGTTTGGTCAATACCAACAAAAAAGTTAGAAACCACAATTAAAACTAATTACATGTTGCTAAATCGAGGTCTCGACAACAATCTTTTTTTCCTTAAAAATTTGGAATCAAAAGAGCAAGCGACTTATGAAATTATTCGAGCAGAAATCAGGTAGCCAAAAAATGCGGAATTTTTTCTTTCTTTTAGTCATTTTTATTTGTGTAGTCGGAACTTACTATATCTATAGTTCATTCAATGCAAAGCAGGTAGTATTTGAAAACGCAGACGGAACAAAGTTTCCGGTAAACGTTTCAGATTTTGAAAACAAAGAGATTCTGAATATCAATACAGGAACTAGCGAGAGTTTATCATTCAAGAACTCAGATTACACGTTGATTATTTTACTATCAACAGGAGATTGCTCCAGTTGTCTAAGTGAAAGAAAAATTTGGTCAGATTTTTCTAAAAAATATGATACGAAAAAGTTGCAGGTCGCGGGCGTTCTGATTAAAAGCTCAGTGGAGGAGGCAAAAACTCTGATCAAAGCGTTTGATTTTCCGTTTCCGGTCTTCTTCGATGAAGCCAATCAACTGAGCGATTTTAGCCAGAATCTAAAAGTGACTCCGTTTAAGATTCTGCTGAAAAACAGCGGGGAAGTGCTTTTAGTAGATGGTCCTAATCCTACTTTAGAAGCTCAAAGATCTTTTGGAGAAAAAGTAGCAAACAAGTTACTTGGTAATTAATTATTCGGAGTTTTACTCAATATAAATAATAAGAGGAGAAAAAAAATGAAAAAAACTTTAGCCACCTTGGTGTTTTCTATGATGGTTCTTGGAGCTTGGCTGGTAACTCCTGAGCAACAACAAGTGGTAGGAGCGCAAGGATGCACCGTCAGCGGTAAACAAATGTCCGCAAGTGATGGTACATTACTTTGTGATTGCACAGTCAGAGGCACCAGTTGTAATTGTATCATTACTTGTCCACCAAAAGGTGACGGCGACGTACCAGCAGAACAAGTAGAAGTATCTTAAGTATTCTTAAAAATTAGGGAGGAATTTACATGAAAAATAAAAAAGAAACATTAATCAGGAAATTCTGGCTGTTTCCAATAATCGCTTTGTTGTTTGGCATCTGGACATTTATGCCAGATGCCCTACAACCAAGTCAAACTGTCAGTGCCGGATGCGTTATAGCTGGTAAGGTTACGCATATTAACGGCACTCCAACCTGTGATTGCACGACAGCCACAGAAAGCACTTGTGGTTGTATAGTAACTTGTACGCCAAAAGGTGACGGCGACGTACCAGCAGAACAAGTAGAAGTCTCTTAAAATATTTTTAGAGATTAGAAGGTAATACTTGGCTTATCTGGTTGAAATTAAGAAATTTTTTAAACCAGATAAGCCAACATAAAAACCACTTTTACATTGAAAAAAGGGGAATTATACTCATGACAGCGTTGAAAGTATTTTTTTTAATTGTATGTTTCATGTCAGCGAGCTTTGCTCAACAAAATAAGCCGGTAGTCAATAAAGCGTCAACTGCTCCAAAATCAAATCAAAACTCAACGGTAACGACTTCCGAATTGAAGCGACAAGCACTTGAGGCTATTAGCCAAGAGGTAAGTCGTGCTAAAAATTATGAATATCTAAGAGATAGAATTGTAGTTTGGACATCAGCCGCTGATATTATATGGGAAAATGACCCACTAGAAGCCAAAAAGCTGCTCCGCAATGCTTACTATTTGACCAAGGACGCAACTGCCGCAACATCAAAAGATGACCGCAAATTTGTTGTTGCCCTTAAAAATGATCAGTTACAGCGCTCACTGAAAACTGCGATTTTACTCGTTGCACAAAAAAGAGAACCGAAATTGGTAAAAGAGTTGATTGATTCTATTAATAAACTTGAGGATGCCGAACAACTCAAAGAGTCGCATGATTCGCCCGCACTTCTCGGAAGCAGCAGTTTTGCGAAGCGTCAATTAGCAGCTTTTGCTGCTTCTTTATGCAAAACCGATCCGCAAAAAGCAGTTGAATATGCTATTCAAAGCTTAGACTTCGGAGTTCCGCAAGAATTTGGCGAAATTTTCAAATGTCTTCTTGCTTCAAATCCAGTTTACGCTAGACAGCTTTTTTCTGATGCAACAACTCGTTTTTTATCCGACAATTCATCAAATCTGTATGACGGCTTAATTTTGAGCAGTTATTTGAATTTGACACGAATCTCTGAATCGGAGCGTGACGTTGCTCAGCGTCTTTTAGCAGGATCATTTCTGCGAGAGCAACGCGTTTGGCAAGGCGTTCAGGAAGGACATTTGACCGATCCAGCAATACCTGAAGTAATTTTGGCGACAAGTCAGTCCTTGTTCAGGCTTTATCAGATTTATTATCCTGAACGCCTTGGAGAGCTTGAGGGTTTTATTCGCCAAGTGTCAATAAAGTTTTCTAAACAACCAGAGTTTGCTGATGAAAAGATTTCAGAATCTAAATCACAGGATGATGCTGAATCACTTTTAGAGCAAGCGGAAAAAGAAATTAATGGAGAAAATAAAAACGCGCTTTATTTAGAGGCAGCATTAGCTTTTGCTAAAAAGGAAGATTTTACCAAAGCGCTCAATACAGCTTTTAATGCCACTGATGAAACCAAAAGAAAAGCGGTAGAAAATTACATTCGTCGTATGCAAGCCGAGAATCTTGTAAAAAAAGACGATTTTTATGACGCAATTAAAGTTATCGAAAAAATACAAGAGCCTGAACTAAGAGCGGAGACGACGATAATTTTTGCCAAGAACGCTCGCCGGAAAAAGGAACAACAATTATCTGCAAACGTTTTAATTGATACGCAAAAGGTCTTAGAAAAATCATTTAGCTCAGCCTCAGATGCAAGAGCATACTTGTGGCTTGCGTCAGCGTATACCTCTTTCGATCCTGTTTTAGGATTTGACTTAATGGGATCGGCAATTAATCGTGCTAATCAAGCAAAGGATCTTGTTGAGCTTAACTCTACACCCAAAATAATTCATCTTGGGGGAAAATCCAATCAGGCAGTAATAATTGGAGACTCAAAGGAAGATTTTAGAGCAGGCTTTAAAGCTCTCGCCAAGCAAAATCTTACTCAAACCTTGCTACTGGCTGAGAATTTTGAAAATAAATTTCTACGTGGCATCTCAGTTTTGGCAAGCGCTTCAGCCATCATCGAACAGGAAAACAAAAAAGAAAAAACAGGAAAGCCCAAGCCTCAAGCTAAACTAAAAATGATTCAATAAAATCAGAGCTTACTAAGTATTAATAAAGGAAAGTAAAAATTGGTTAGTTGTTGTAGAAACTGACCATTTTTACTTGTTGTAGAATTCTCTTAGTTTCTGCGAAACCGATACCCAACCAATGAATACCGAATTTAGGGAAATATTATATTCGTTCCTAACCGCTCGCAATGAATTCATCAGCAGTATCAAAAACAAGACAGAACCAGTTTATTTTGCACATTAACACTTTGGATGAACTTCAAACAATCGTCGACGAGTAGATGCCTTTTACGACGAAGAACGTTCCTAGTCGGGAAAATACGGTTATGGCAAAACGCCGATGCAGGCTTTTTTGGAGTCAAAATACTTAGCGAAGTAAAAGTAATTGAACAATCAAAAGTGGGGGACTTTTGATGCAAGCAACCTCAAAATCCATAAGTCAATTTTTTGACCAATTATTTAACTGAGGATGCTTTGAAAGTCTATGTACAAACTTGCTAATTTACCAACGCGATAGTTTTTGATACTAAAGAAAAAAGTTTGGTAATAAACAAGAAGCAATGCTCAAATAATTTCTGTCTTTCCAGATTGTAATAAGCAATGAAATACTTAACCGCTTGCTCGTGAAACCAATCGCTCTTTGAAAACGATAAACTCTTTCGCACTGATCCCGATACTCGCTGCCGCAGTATGCAGTTGAAGCGCTCGGTCAAAGAAACCTGTCCGCTTTGTTTTTCACAAGCGACGTACTGATTGGTGGGAATCGCCAAAGCGTAAGCGTCCTAGCAATCGGTCAATACTAGTGTCTGCGCTTTGATCGGCAAAGGAACTTTTGCCCATAAAGCGAGTGTCGAATTAGAAGAGCGGTCGCCGATGTGCAAAGCAATAATTTGCCGTATGCGACGTTCGAGAATCAACCACACCCAACGTTTGTTTTCATGTTTTGCGACAAATGATCAGAGTTCATCGGCTTCCAGGCAGAAGATTTCGATTTCGGTGGCGACAGGCGCGACGAACTGCAAATCAGACGGCGTGGTCAGATAAAGTTGCTCAATAAAGTTTATGAGCCAGGAAAGCGAAACTTTCAGCATCCGGCAAACGCCGCGTAGCGAAAGGCGTTCGAGCAGCAAACTCTTGACCAATTCCTGTTTGTCCTGAGAAACCGTCTCGTTTTTAGTCACAAATTGCCGGTCGCACAGTAAACATTGATAGTTTTGTTTGCCATAATAAGTATGCCCGTTGCGTTTGATATGCGATAATTGACAGCGTGGACAACGCAAATTGTTCGTCTGAGTAATTTCTTGATTGCTCATTGCAGAATCAATTACAAGAAATTACTCTTTAATTTTCAAATAGCATTGCTTTTAGTTCACTACCAGAAGTTTTATCGGCTTTGTCAACAACTGTATAAAAAACCAGAGTTTTTTGACACTATGAAAATTTAACCGTTTTAACTTGTAGAGATAAGGTTTCTAAAGGTTTTTGACAGTATTTTTGACATGTCAATCAGCGACGATTTACAAAAACGTGATTTCAAATCGTTGTTGGATTTCCCTACAAACTTTTTAGAGTTTGATATCGACGGATTCTGAAAATACTGCCCGGAGCTACTTTATCGGGCAAAGGATTTTATACTTCAAAACCGATGCGTTGCGTTTTTTGTGGATGAGCCAGTTTATTCACCCATCAAGAAGCTACAGCGAGCCAACAGGAATTACACCCACATTTGAATTTTCAGGTTTTGAATTTGCTGCAAACTCAAATGATTTGCAGTTGTCGGAATTTTGTTTTAACGAAAAGAATCTTAGGTAAGATCGTGCTTATGCGATTTACCAATCTTTCTAATTCCGTTATTAACAAGGCTGAAGACAATTTTTAGGCAATGAATCGGTTTATAATTTTCAAGGCAAGCCAAACGGTTCGCAGAAATTAAATGTCCAAATATTTGTATAACCGCTCTTCGAGAAATATTTTTAAGTCGTCGACGCTTTTTACCGTATCGTTGAAAAGGACCGCATCATTTTGCTTAATAATTACGGTAGGCGAATCTTCTACCGACATAATGATTATTTGGTAATTATTACCTTTCGATTGAGTGTTAAACTGTAACTGCGCCGTGTCCGAATCGCTTAGTATTGAGCCATTCATTTTCATAATATGGATAATGTCCGAACGCTCATAAGCAGTCATCATAATTGCTACATTTTACCATAATCAGTAATTATTCAACCTGCATTATGTCTGCGATTAATTCTAAAAAGACAAATTTTTCATCTGCACAGAAATAATCATCAATGGCGGAAACGGCGGCAACTCCAACAATAGCAAATTATTGAAGGGCTCCGTCATAAATTTAATATATGGTTTATGCTACGGGCGGCAAATTACCCATCATGAATAAGGTTTTGATTTTCAACTTACGGGCGGGCTTCCAATTCTCATTCTTAATCAACCGAAACTTTGATAAATGACCTGTTTACTGCTCTTTTTGCTGCGCTTAGTCAGTTTGTCAGTCTAAACATTATATTTATGGGCAAAATGTTCCGAAAATACTTGCTGACCGCGTTCATTCGTGTGATCAATGCGGCTTAGTTGCCGATTGAGGTTTTGTCTCGGCAATGGTTATCCAACATAGGAGGTTTTAGAACAGTCTTCGAAGTCAATTCTATATCATTCTGGAATGACCTCTTGGCGTTAAGACAACCGGCTCAATCGGATATCTGACCCAGAATCGACCATCTTTTAAATGGTGGTGATTTAATACGTTTGCCTTGCTTGCGGGTTCACGAGGCCACTATAAGAGTTTTGGTATTTGAGAAGGAATAATTTAATTATTGTTGAAGATGTCGAATATAATACTTAGTCTTCATCTCATGTGCGAATGTGAAAACGAAATTGAAATTTGTGACGTAACTGTTCACGAATTTTTAGTGTTTACTTTTATGTATGACGGCGGCTACAAAGATATCGGAGTTATTCGTTATCTTTTTGAAACAATTGCCGGCATAACGAATATGACAAAAGTTTATTCGAAACCGCTTTCCGAAACAGAAGTTTTGAATGAATTGATTGAAACAGCTTTATCTTACCGAAAATTTCTAAATAAAAAACAGGATCAGCTTTAAAGCTGATCCTGTTTTTCTTAAACATTTCAATTATTTGATTAATTCCCCAGCAACTACTTATTTTTAGAATTGGAAGAGTTCGAGGAAACAGAAGAATTCTTTAGCCCCTGATCGCTATTCGCTGAATTGGCTTTGGGCGTTTCAGAAAATGCCAAAAAATACGTCGCTGCGAAATACAGCGCCAGGACTATTAGCAAAACAGCTAATACGCCTGCCACAATAGCCGAAACCGGTATTTGCCTGGTTTTATCTTTATTTAATTCGATTTGCCTTTCTCTCTCAAGATTTTGATGTTTTTCTCTGTTAAAGTTCTCTTGTGCGATCTGGAATTCTTTATTTCTATTTTCAAGCTCTCTTTGATCGTTTTCTAAGCTATGCTCTTTTGCTGTCGAATCCTTATCTTTGCTCCGCAAATCATTCCATTTTCTTTCTAATTCACTTTCGGAAGATTTCAGTTTGTTTTCCCTGTCGCTTAGGTCGTCTTCTCTACCGGAATTTATATAAGTCTCTTTTAAGTAATAACCGAAGTCGTTCGGCGTGTTAAACGAACGACTGGAAATTCTTTGGATAAAAGGTTCATTCTCAGCATGCCCGATAGCCGTGATAAACAAAGTGCGCAAGCCAGCTATAACTTCTCCTGCCTCCAAGCTTTCATAAACGCTCAATTTCTCAATTGCGCCGCCTCCTCTAAATAATCCAATTAAATTGAAATGATTTGTTGCATCAATTTCCCGGAGAATTTTTATTACTTCCTTTTCGTTGCGCATATTTACAAAAAAGTCTTGAAGGATATATTTGTTTAAATGTTCTCCTAATGCTCCTACAATATCGGCTCGGGTCTCATTGCCCTCAGATTGAACCAAAGCAATTGCCGGCAAACGCTTCTGCTTTATTAGCTCTTTTAAGTGAAGACTTAGGTTGTTTCGGCTTTTCGCGTAAAAAGTTTGAAGAATCTCGCCCTGCCTGCGAATTCTTTCCAGACTTTTAGAGTCAAGACTGATTTGCTGATTGATTATACTGCTGCTAATTATGTCCTTGACTTTGAGTATTAATTCAGGCGAGTTATTCCTAACGTCATATTTTGTCAAACAGCTCAGTTTGCAAATTTTCCCTTGTTCTAACAACACTCTCTTGTCCGCAGAAATTAATATCTTTGAACTTATTTCGACATTTTTAGTATCAATGATCTTATCGTAGTAAGAATCACTGTAGCGTTTTCCTGATCCCTGAGCGTAGATTCCCGTGATTTCAATAATCGCTTTAGTTGCCGTTAATTTTTTTATGGCGGTGTCGAACTCTAGTCCGATGGTGGTAGGTGTGTACATGGAAAAATAAATTCAGTTGTTATTCGGTTATATTGTTTTAGATATTAATGTATTTTACTTGCGCCATGAGCAGATACGGATCAGCGCAAATTTAGTATTTAACTCTTGATTTGTTTCTTAACAACTAACGCACCATAAATACTGGAAAACTATCATAAGAAAAATAATTTCACCTGTGATTTTCGCGTTGATCTGATTTAGCTTAAAGAAAAGAAAGCATTCACGATCACCTTATTCTATGAGGAACCGGATCATTTAATTTCAATGCTTAATCTGCCGGGCAAAAACTCCAGCATTAAATACAACGACGCCAAAAATCACTGATTCGACTGGAAACTTGAACAGGCGAGCAAGTTATCGGGTGTGATGATCTTGACCTGGCGACAATTAGCTACTCGGGATCGCTGGTCAATTACATATTCGATACTTTGACTTGATTGGCTCAGATCGACGATTCACAAAAACAGACTAATCGGATGGATGCTTAATGCAGATAGGGTTACATCCAGACGATGCGACGGTCAAATGAAGGGATTTCTAAAGTTATAACGCCGTGGTGGCACAATCTTAATGACATCTTTTCATTTTAACTTACGACTAAATAATTTCTTGACCTGTGATAGTTTTCTGATCTTAATAGTGCGTTAAGTAATTAGAAATTGAAATTGATAGTTAATTCGCGCTAAGTTTAAACCTGACAGGCTTCATCTCAGCGCGAAGTTAGCAATAGACCAACATAAATATAACCTCAAGGGGGATTGATGTTATCTTTCAAGGTTCAGAGCAAAATTTGGAGTATGATTTTCACATTTTGCCCGAAGCCGCCCCGAAAATGATTCAACTTGAATTTGAAGGGATGAAAAAGACGAAAATTGACCGTAGTGGCAATCTTGTCTTTAAACTCAAAGGCGTTGAACTTCGTCATCAAAAGCTGGTTGCTTATCAAATTATTGATGGAGAAAAACGAGAAGTTTTTGCCGAATTTGTTTTGTTGGGGAAAAACCAAGTCGGGTTTAAAGTCGGCGATTATGACTCCACCCAAGAATTGATTATTGACCCGATTATCTACTCAACATATTTAGGCGGTTCGGGAGCCGATGATACGAACGATGTTGCGGTAGACTCTTCGGGAAACATCTATCTTGCTACAAGAGCAAGCTCTCTAGAGGAAATTGTTCTTTCTAATAAAATCGAATTGAAAATACTTACTCTCGACAGTCATATTTACAAGTAACAAAGGAGCCGGCATGTCTGATAGGTTTACATTAAATAATCCCGAAGCCAATCAAACGGGAAAATTCACTGGCACTTGCGAAAAAAGAAGTTACGAAGGTCCTGTAGCGTGGTTACTCGGGCGCCAGCTAATGGGAAGCCTCAAAGGCACACTTCTTTATACTGCCTTCGGAAACAAGATTGACCCGCGTGATTGGATGGAGGCTGGTTGTTTCAAATACGACGTAGAAGGCGATGAGTTTTGGTTCGACTACATTGCCGACACAGGCGACGGTATGCGTGCAACCTACAGCATCGCTTACCTCAGCTTGAGTGATCTCTGGGTAAAGCAATTATGGGAGGAAAAGCCTAAAGAAAATGCTGATACGGTCGTGAAACTGAAAAAAGAGGAAGAAAAGAAATTTGACCAGCGACTGCCGCGCGGCTCGTTCTTATTGGTCGGTGGCGACACAACTTATCACCTCGCCGACTATACAACCTTAGCAAACCGCTTTCAGACCCCGTTTAAGTGGGCTTTCGAGGATCTTACTCGGGCGCATAGCATAAAGCCGAGCGTCCGCCCGCTCTATGGTATCCCCGGTAACCACGATTATTATGATTTGCTTGACGGGTTTAGGCGGCAGTTTCGCAAGCCTATAAGGGAAGATAAAGAGAATCCTGATAACCCCGCTGAGTCCGCGCAACTCATTATTCCCGGCTTTAAGCGCGAGCAGGAAGCAAGCTATCTTGCCGTGGAACTGCCGTGGGATTGGTGGTTATGGGGGCTTGATACCGAGCTGGGCGCGGTCGACAATCGGCAGCGGAAGTTCTTTGAAGATAAAAATCAGGATAAAAATAAGGAAAAGACACCCGATAAATTGATTGTTGCGACCTGTGCTCCGACTACCGTTTTCGGAAAGTACGCTCGCTGGGAAGATAAAAAATCAGCTCAGACTTTCTTTCAATTGAAATTACCCTGGTTCTTCTGGTCCGGCAATAAAAGACAAGAGGAAATGAAACAGAAGATTAAGGAAGAATTTGAGAAAGAGCCGCTCGAAGAGTCGGTGAAAAACAAATATGAAATTTTCGAATCGCTTTTGGCGCCATTGAGAAACGAGCAGATAATAATGCCCGATAAGCAGTGCCGACTGGATTTATCCGGCGACGTGCATCTTTACGCAAGATACTGGGGACCGCAGACCGCCAATACTGACCCGGAATACGTTAATGCGCATCTCGGTTCCTGTGACAATTACGCATCAGTAGTTTCAGGGTCGGGGGGGGCATTTCATCACCCTTCTTACACTGATGTAGACGAGGTGCAGGAGCAGGTGCTCTATCCATCAAAAGAGACTTCATTAAAAGCATTTGCCGACCGGATTTTCAACCCTATTAATATAATAAAGGGCGGTAACATCTGGCTTCTCGGTTTTATTATAGCGTTTGTCATTTACTTCGGCGCTACTGTCCCAAAAAGCAGCCAACAGGCATTTGATAACTTTTTAACTATAAATAACTGGTCATTACTGGGTGGTTCGTCCGTTCAGAAAACAGAACCGACAATGTTACCGGCTTCCTTGCCCGTTTCGGCGATGAACCAGGAAAACAGTACTCAGCCGCTCGTGGATTACTACAAGACAGATAAACCAATCTATTATACGGAACTAACTGACGGCAGATTTTGGCAGCACTGGTTGGGAGTCAGTCTTTTAAGCACTTCTCTGATTTTTATCGGTATTGCCGCCGTATTCGGCAGGCGCATATTTCGAGTTCCCGAGGTTAAATTGCCGGTCGAGACTGACACCCAAAACAATACTGGTACAGATGATGAAAGAAAGCATGCGAACCGAGGCTGGCTGGAGTCCGAGAAAAAGCGCAGAAATCGAGTTCGGCAACTGAAGCTCTGGACTTTTGTATTAATCAACATCGCCCTGATTGCTTTTGGCTTCGACCAGCTTAGACGCGTTCAAGTTCATCTTACTCCTTTCGGCAGTAGTATGCTGGTGCTATATTCTTTATTAATCGGCGCAGCAGCTTTTTATTTTTGTATTGAGTACAGCGAATGGTTATTCGAGAAAACCCGCACTGATTACGTAACCAGGTCAGATTGGTATTTAGTATGGATAGTCTCCCTTTTCGGTGTGCTCGGTGTCGCGGCGGGTTTCTGGTATTTCGGAAAATATAATCTGCCTGTGTTCATTTTGACGGATATTCTCTTCGCTCTGGTACTTTCACTCTCATTCATTGGCATTGTAGCTCTCGCGTATTTTAAAGGCGGTGAAATGTTGGAAACGCGCCGGGGTAAGTTTTGGATTTTCTTGGTTGGAGTCTGGCACGCAATACTTCAAATCGCCATTCCCTTCCTTATGATCAAAAAAGGGACTGTGCTGTCTTGGCTACTTGCGCTGGCACTCTCCTTTATAGCGATCTACCTCGGCAGATTAGCAATGAGGAAGAATCGGCACGCCGCCCTGAGCTTTATGTGGATTATCTATGGCTCAATTATGCTTTTCTTACCCTTTTTGCCGCATCTTATTGACCAGTCATACCTTGATTCTTCAAATTTTTTGCGAAGGAATTTGCCGGAGAATGTTGTCGGGTGGCAGGGACTTTTGCAAGCGATTCTGGCAGGCATTATTGGTGCCATTATGAGTTGCATTTGGTTCGGCTGGTATCTGGCGGTTTGCTTTTTGCATTTTCAGGGGCATAACAACGAAGTCGGCGGAGCGGGGCGAATTGAAAATTTCAAGCAACTCATCCGCTTTCGATTGACTGAAGACTCATTAACCGGCTACGTAATTGCCGTTGATGATGTGAGCGAGATTGGCAAGCCTGTCTTAGATATGAATGAGTCGAAAAACAAAGTAGTCGATCAAATGCTGTGGAAGGACGGTAGTTATCTGCAACCAAAACTCATTGATGTGTTTCGGCTGACGGTTAAAAAGAGCGCTGCTGATCAAGGAAAATTGTAATTATATTCAAAAAATTTAGGACCGAAAAACTTATATCTAAAGGAGTTAAGTAAGATGAACCATTGGTTTATGGAAAGTAATGCAAAAATTTGGTTCATGCTTGGAATTATTTGTATTGCTGGTGGAATTGGCGGAATCATCAATGCAATGCTCGCGGATCAAGGGTTTGTTAAACCATCCAAGCTGAAGAATGAAGATGTAAAGATCTACCGTCCGGGCTTTTTAGGAAATATTCTAACCGGATCCATAGCGGCGGGTATTTCTTGGGGGCTGTATGGACCGCTTTCCTCTTATGTCATTGTTACATTAGCCACGGCATCTGAGCCGGATGCTCTTAATGGCGGTCTGACGCTTTCATCACTTGTTGGCGCAGTTTTAATTGGCGTCGGCGGCGCGCGCTGGCTGACAAATGAATCCGACAAGAATCTGCTGAGAACCGCCGCAAGTAAGGCTGCTGCTGCAATACCATCGGCGGATGCTGCTGCGAAGATGGCAGTTGGATCAACGACTGAAGTACTAGAAATCGCAGATAATTTACAAACACCTTAAACCAACATAGTTTTTTATAGATTTTTGTTTAATTTCAGTTGTTCGAAGATCACCGAATCTACACACTTAGGTACGATCAGTTTCGGTAACCTGAATATGTTTAATATTGATGATAAAGGCGCGATTAGTGTTTTCATAGCGCCTTAGATTGAGTGTTAAAGCTTTAACAGTTTCCTTCTAAATAAATAATGAAAAACTACCCAAAGGATTTGAATGATCCGAAAGAATATCCCTTCATGGTTCGTTGGTTTAGTCCCACCGTACTTTTGAAGACTGTTAAAAAAGTTGTCACTTCAACAATATTTGGACAATACGCTGATCGACGATTAGTTCACGCATCTCTCGACTTGATTGATCCCAAAACCGTTATAGAAAAATGTTGCGGTGGAGAAAAAGGGATCTGCGGAGGGAAAAATGAACAACCGATTTGGGTCGATTATGTTGCGGATCTTGGCGATGGATTTGATTCCACCTATGCGATTGCCTATTTGATCGGACAAAAAGAAATTCAAGTTAGTGAAGATATAAATCTACCCAGAGCCGATTGTCTCATAATGGGGGGAGATCAAGTCTATCCGGACGCCAGTCGGGACGATTATGCAAAACGAATGGAGCGTCCTTATGAGTTTGCATTTCCGGAAAATAACGTGAAGGGATCTTCTCCGCCTGTTTATCTTATTCCGGGAAATCACGATTGGTATGATGGACTAACACTCTTTTTAGCTAAGTTTTGTAATGGAGATAAAAATAAAACTTATTTAGGTAACTGGGCTGCTTCGCAGAGCTGCAGCTATTTCGCCGTTCATGTAGCGGGGAACTGGTGGATATGGGGTTTCGATTCGCAATTAGGCGAGAATATTGATAAGCCTCAGGCAGATTATTTCAGCTCCGTCGCAGAAAATATGGAGCCGAACGCTAAAGTAATTCTTTGTGCGTCGGTGCCGAGTTGGTTGAAAGCGGATATAGCTGGGGCTGATGAAAAAGAGAAAGACTCTTATTACCGAAGCCTTGACTATATGGCTAACATATTAGGTAAAGGATGTCCGGGCGCAAAGGTACCGTTAGTGATTTCGGGCGATCTTCATCATTACAGTCGTTACATAGCCAAAGAATCGGGAACGAATTTTATAACCGCCGGGGGCGGCGGCGCGTTTCTTCATCCGACTCATCATTTAAACGATGAAATTAAAACCATCTGGGCTCAAAGCAACCAGACTCTGGAAATTGGATACGATAATGAAGCCGGGAACACAAAAAAAGCATTTTATCCGCCGCAAGAGGCAAGTAGACGTTTGGCTTGCGGTAATGTCGGATTTGTGTTCAAGAACAGGAGTTTTTGCTTCGTCGTAGGATTGCTTTATTGGTTGTGTGCTTTGTTGATGCTAGCGTGGAACGGCTATGGTGAATCTGGAGGAACCGGTACTTTTTTGAGTCGAGTTGGTAATCAGATAACTGAAGCCTGTGCATAAATAAGTTCTTTGACACAAGCAAGTTAGAAATTGAGAGAGGCATCAGGAGTAAATCACAGCGTTTGTGATTTACTCGGATTGATGAAAATTGAATTTTGTTCCGATTCTCCTGATGCTCTGATTAGTTTAATCGAAGCCGTCAAACTTCGCTATTGGAAACCGCCTGACAAGCTAAGAAAACGTGGTCGGGAAAACACCTTTTCCGAACTCTCTTTTCTTTTACTCGCAGTTGTCTCGGTCGTCACCAAGACTTTTTCCGATTCGGCACTGTATCGTTTGTTAAAAAGCGATAAGCAACTTCGAGCCGCCTGCGAATTTATCAGAGTTCCGCATCGCAGTTCGATTCTACGGCGACTAAAACAACTTGTTCCATCTGCCGAAGAACAGATTTCGCACTTTGGAGCACGGCTCCGGGCGGAATTTCAAAGCGGTGAACAGTTCTCTGAAGTCAGTGCCATTGACGGACGGATGTATCAGTCAGTTGGTCGGCTCTGGCACAAGAAACATCGGCAACAAAACTTGATTCCCGAAGGACTCAGAAATGTCGACACCGAATCAAGTTGGTCAAAATCGGCATCGCGCGGTTGGATACAAGGTTACCGGCTCGTTTTGCAAACTCTCGTGTTTCCTGAACCGGTTCCGCTTTTTGCCGTCTGGCGTGAAAATTCACGTAATGAAGCAGAAGTTATGTTGCCGGAAATTGAATCGGAAAGGCTGCAAATAACCGAAGTAATGCTTGGCGATACGCGCTTTGGCGATTTGCAGTTGCCTGAAAAATACGCAAAAAAAGGCGGATACTTACTGACTCCGGCGCAACTGCCGAAAAAGCGTCAGTCGTGGAAACACGATTTGTATGAATACCGCCAAGAAACCATTGAACTGCTGTTTCAACGAATTATTCAAGCCTTTGATTTGAAGATGTGTCAAGTCAAAGGCAAGGCAAAAAATGGAGCTTTTGTGTTAGCTTCGGTTTGGACGTATCAGATTTGTTTTCTCAACAATCATCAAGAAAACAAACCACTTGCTTTTGTCAAAGAACAGATTGATAAAGCACGTTGGCGAATCAAACTATGATTTATGCACAGGCTTCAGATAACTAATCTTTGCTCAACTCCGGTATTTGTCATAATCGCTATCGCTTTATTCGTTGCTCTGTATAAAGCTGCCGACATAAAAACTAATGCTCACAAGGAAGATGCCGTAACCATACATTTTCTGGCACATTTAACGCTGGTTCTAATTAGCACAGCATTGGTGTCAATATCGGTCATCGTAACAAAGTCTATAATTGCAGGCGAGATTGCTTACTTTATTGCCTTAGGCATCGGAATGATACCTTTCGGGGTTTATCGGCGGACTAATATGGGGACCCTACTTAGCAATTGTTTCCCGGCTTTGGGGAGATGAAGCAAACAATGCCTTTAGCGCCATGCGACTTGATAGCTACCGGCATTTTATTAGGCTTAAAATTGAAAGTAATAAAATTACGATATATCCAATCGGGATAGATAAATCACCAAAACGTGAAGACTGGGAATTTAATAATTTACACAAGAAAGGCACTCAGGATATACCAGTTGTTGTTCCTAAAAAAGATCTTGAACAGCATTTAATTGAAGAACCAATTGTTATTGATATCAATAATGTGACACCCTTGAAGCTATTAGATTAGAATAATTTTTACTGCGTTTGAAAAAACTTGCCAGCCACTCGCCCGCTCCTCCAACACTTTTTTAATGACGGAGGTAGCCTCCGTTTATTTTTGCTTCTTCAACGGGCACCGTAAAATAGTATCATTCAAGAAGGAATTCTGATTTTCATCCAGAGAGTTGATTAATATGATCCACAAGTGGACGATTCAAACCTACCGAATCAAGCAGCACACAGACGGACAAGTTCTGACCGAGCAAGTGCTTGGTCAGGCGCGCGAACGATTCGGTATTCACGAAACCACCTATGGCTGGAGCATCACGCATTTAAAATCCGGCTGGGCAATATTTATGTCGCGCACCGAAGATGGAGCGAAAATTATTGCCGAATACCTGATTGAAAATTACGCAGCCGATTTCGAGCGCTTAAATATCTCCGGCTACATAGTCAAAAACTTTAAATCGCTTGGCGACCGAATCGAAACAGACACGGAGCTTTGGAATCTAAGAAAGCTATTCGCTATTCCGCAGCGTGAATTAGACCGTAGAAGAATGGAAATGCAGCTGAAGATGCAAATTGTTTCATAAATTGAGTTGAAAAAGTAACTGTTGTTTTTGATAAACTTGCAAGTGAAAATAACCGGATTTCCGGTCGTTGCTCGCCTTACTGTCTCTGACAGTTTCGGCTAGCATTTTAACAACCGACGCTACGGAAGCACCATATTTATCTGATAAACTCACACGACTTGAGAAAGAAGTAACAATCTCGCTCAAGAACAGTATATTCGCTGCGTCCTCGAATTTATTTGTGGAAATATTCCAATGAAGAAAATCGTTCCCGCAAGTCAATCGAAAATAGTCATCCGCGATGCCGGAGAAAAAGACGTTCCGTTTTTTGAAGAACTTTATTTCAAAACGCGCCACAACGAGTTTACCCAACTCGATTGGGATGAAATTCAACTTGAAAAATTTCTGCAAATGCAGTTCAATATGCAAACGCAAAGCTATAAAATGCAGTTTCCCGATGCGCGAATTTCCGTTATCGAATCCGGCGGAGCGGCGGTCGGCAGGTTGATAACGACCGGCGAAATCAGGCTAGTTGATATTGCCGTTCTGCCCGAATCGCGTAATCACGGTATCGGAAGTTTTGTTTTGAATCGGCTTTTGAATAAAGCCAAAGGCAAGGGAAAATTTGTAGATTTGCAGGTTTTGAAATCCAATGTTGCGGCGACTCGTTTATACGAACGATTCGGTTTTGAAAAAACCGGCGAGAATGAATTATATTTTATGATGCGGTGGCAGAAATTCGTTGAGTTGAATTAAAATATCCCAGAACAAAAATATTTATGTTGGTACAACCCGGACACGGCGATTACGCCGAACAACTGAACACGAAATTTCGCGTCGTTGAAACGGCTGAATTTTTGGAACTCGAATTAGTCGAAGTCAGCGATCTGAAAATCGGCGGCGGTCAGGAATATTTCTCGCTCACCTTTCTCGGCGATAAAGATAGGCTGCTGCCGCAAAAATTGTATGCTCTCGACCACGAAACACTCGGACAAAAGGAGATTTTTCTCGTGCCGGTACGAAGAGAGGAAGACGGAATAAAATACGAAGCCGTCTTTAATCGCCTGATAAAAAATTAATCTTCAAACTTACAAACGGTTATCAAGGTTTTTGAACGGATACTTCGGTTTGATTTTTTACGCCGGATTTAAACTCTCTATTTGTTAAATCCAAATATTTTTGTTACTGTAGTCTCGCAATTTTTTTTCTTTAATTAACTTTTTCAATCGGGTAATTCAATAGGAAGAGATTCTTATGTCCCTCAAGTTAGTTCCTGTTTCCCGCTCTGATTATTCGCACTTGTTTAAGATTTATATTTCATCGAGAGCGGATGAATTGAAGTTTGTCCCGTGGACGGATGAGCAAAAAAACGCTTTTCTCGAAGCGCAATTTCAAGCTCAAACCGACCATTATTATTCGACCTATTCAGACGGCTCCTTCGATCTTATCAAACTGGAAGATCAACCGGCGGGCAGATTATTTCAGGCTGAACTCGACGACGAGATCAGAATCATAGATTTAACCCTTTTGCCGCAATTTCGTAACCGGGGCATCGGCGCACGGCTTCTTTCGGAAGTTTTGGAAAGCGGCGCAAACAAAAAAAATCAGTGACGATTTATCTCGACACATACAGTCCGGCGCAGACTTTGTTTTCGCGGCTCGGTTTTATTCCGGTCGCCGATGACGGGGTTTATTGTCTGTGGGAACGTAAGTCAGGAGAAAAGACGAGCAAGGGTTCAGTAGCTGCAACAGCAGGTAAAACCGTCTAGCCGAATTTTTCGAGCGCGAAACGGTTTTTGTGATTTAGTCTAAAACTTTGGGAGAAAAAAATTATGGCAGAACCATTTATCGGAGAAATAAAAGTGTTCGGCGGAAACTTTGCCATCCAGGGCTATGCTTTTTGTGACGGGACGCTGTTATCAATTAATCAAAACGATGCTTTGTTTAGTCTGATCGGCACGACTTACGGCGGCGACGGACAGACGACTTTCGGTCTGCCGGATTTGCGCGGGCGGATTCCGGCGCATCAGGGAAGCGGGTTTTCGTTAGGACAATCGAGCGGCAATGAAATCGCCACATTAAACTGGGCGCAGATTCCGTCGCATAATCACGCGGTTGCCGCCAATTCCAATACGGGATCGTCGGGCAATCCGCAGGACAATATCGTTGCCGGATCAACTCTGACTCCATACAATACGACGGCGGCGGCAAGTCAAATGGGCGGCAATAGTATCGGCAATACGGGCGGGAGTCAGCCGCACGATAATATAATGCCTTATCAATGCGTGAACTATATTATCGCTTTAGAAGGAATATATCCGCCGAGAAATTAGATCATTAATCCGATTTCCGCAGCGGCATCATTTAAAGATTTGAGAAATGGAGAAAAAATTTTATGTCAGACCCATATATCGGTGAAATAAAAATCGTGTCATTCGACTATGCCCCGCGCGGATACGCCCAGTGCGACGGTCAGATTTTGCCGATCAATCAAAATCAAGCGTTATTCTCGATTCTCGGCACGACTTACGGCGGCAACGGGCAGACGAATTTCGCTCTGCCGGATTTAAGAACCAGAGTCCCGATTCATATCGGCAGCGGTATAAATTTAGGAAACAACGGCGGTGAACAGAATCATACTTTGATAACGAGCGAGATTCCCGCGCACAATCATCAGTTAAACGCTTCCAAACAGGGCGCATCTGCGGCTACGCCGGTTACCTATTATCTGCCGACTTTGGACACAGCGGTTTACGCCCCGCTCAATACCGCAAATGCGGCAATGGTCAATAATGAAGTTTCCAATACGGGCGGAAATCAGGCGCATAATAATATGCAGCCGTATCTGGTCTTAAATATCATTATCGCTTTGACGGGAATTTTCCCGCCGAGAAATTAGAGGAGAAAAATTTTATGTCAGATCCATATATCGGTGAAATAAAAATGTTCGGGGGAAACTTTGCTATCCGGGGCTATGCTTTTTGTGACGGGCAATTGTTGGCAATCAGTCAAAACACGGCATTGTTTTCGATTCTCGGCACCACTTACGGCGGCAATGGAACGACGAGTTTCGGTCTGCCCAATCTGCAGGGTCGGGCGGCGATGAGCGCGGGAAGCAGTCCCGGTTTAACTCCGCGCCAACTCGGAGAAATCGGCGGTGAAACGGCGGTAACTCTGAATACCACCCAAATTCCGTCGCATAATCATCAGATGCAGTGTAATGAAGCGGCGGGAGATGCAGCCAGTCCGGGCAATGCAACATTCGGGTTGGTCGGCGGGCGCGGCAGACCGCCGTTCTACGCAAATATTGCACCTCCGCCGGTTAGTGACAGCGTTCCGATGTCGCCGCAGGCAATCGGCAATACGGGCGGAGGTCTGGCGCATAACAATATGCAGCCGTATCTGGCTGTGAGTTTTATCATCGCTTTGCAGGGTATTTTTCCACCTCGTAATTAGTTTTAGAAGTTGTTTGGAAACTCGCGCATTGTTAAATATCAAAGTAGTTTTTGAACGCGGATTAAGCGGATTGGACAGATAAGGACGGATAAATCTAAAAAAAAATCAGAAAAACCCGCTTCATCCGCCAAATCCGCGTTCTAAAAAATAGTTTCCGCTTTTCTCAATAGTTTTCAAACTACTTCTTAGTTTTTAGGTATTTTAATTATTCTCGCGGCTGGTGTCCGGCTTTTTCCGCACATAAACCGTTGTGTCTTTCAATCTTGTTAAATCTTACGGAGAGCTTTATGAAAAAATCAACTTACAAATTCAACGGTCGTCAACATCTTTTATTGGCGTTATTATGTGTCGGTCTTCTGACGAGCATCAGCTTTTTAGTAAATTATAAAACCCGGGCTGAATCGGAAAAAGATAATCTGCAATCTCAAAAAAACAATTACGCGCTGAAAAGTTTCAGTGTGCTGCGCCGCGAATCTCTCAGCGCGGTCAATGTCGGGGAAAGAACTTCGGTATGGCTTAAATTGGAGGCAGGCAAGCCGCTCGACACGACGTTTTACGGGCGCGACGCGGCAATTTCCGCACTGCAAAGCAATCTAGCGGAACCGACTTCGCAGGCTTCGGCGGACATCAATGCCGACGGCTACCCCGATTTGATCAGCGGTTTTCGCAATGCGGCGGGCGGCGGGTTGATCGCTCTGCATCGCGCCAGCCGTGAGGCTTTCGAGCCTCAGGATAAACAGGTTTTAGAAAATTTGCGACGCGGCGTTTTCCCCGCCGCGTTTGAAAAAGACGCGCTTATTCTGGATATTCCGAGCGCGCCGGATTTTATTTTCGCCGGAAAATTTTCAGAAGATTCGGCGGTTGATCTGGTTTTCGCTTCACGCGGCGGAAGTTCGATTTATCTGATGACTTCGGACGGCGGAGGCGGATTTAACCAGCCGCAGGAAATTGCGGTCAAAGGCGAAATCACCGCGCTTGCTTCGGACAGACTCGATGCTTCCAAAATATATTCGGGTTTGGCAGTCGCTTTAAGAGGCGGAAAAACTTCGAATGTTTCGGTTTTTGACGGAACGGCTGAACTCGTAAAAACCGCGCCGCGCAAATTTCAAATCAAAGGCGATGTCAATTCGCTGATTCTGGCAAACACGGACGGCACGGCACCAGGCAAGGACATTTTCGGTTTGGCGGACGGCGGCATCTTCACGATACCCGACATCGGAAATCCGAACAGCGCGATTAGCAGGATCGAATTGCCGTTCAGAGCCGCCGACATTGCCGTCGGCGAATTTATCCGCGACCGACAGGCAAAAGCCGAAAT
>Ga0136618_10000026_pt1 | contig 32404 bp, 27 predicted proteins | sample AntDrymUQ3302106_2_FD_104805 | JGI IMG/M metagenome (GOLD analysis project Ga0136618, IMG submission 104805) | Polar desert sand microbial communities from Dry Valleys, Antarctica - metaG UQ330 (21.06) | ecosystem: Environmental > Terrestrial > Soil > Desert | place: Antarctica: Dry Valley... | reverse complement strand
GGCGAGAATTACAGTCGAAGCCGGAGTATTGATTCCAGCCGCCAGCGTGGTGGTTGAAGCTAATACTTTAACGCCCGCGTTCGGGTCACGGAAGACTTTTTCGACCGTTTCTTTTTCAGACGGGAAAAGGTTGGTGTTGTGAAAGGCGGTGCCTCCTGCGAGACACTTGCGGAGTTTGAGCGAACTCGATGTCAAATCGTGTTTGGGTAACTGTTCGAGGATTTCGACGGGCGGCGCGAGTCCGAGTTCATCTGCGAGATACGCGGCGCAGCCCTCCGCCGGACCTCTGGCGTTACGGAAAATGATGATCCGCTCTCCTGGGTTTTGAGCGAGAATCTGCTTGACGAGCGGAACGATCACATCCTGCGAACTCGGATTTTTCTTTCGCTGAATAACTGCGCCGAAGGGCAACAGCCTTTCGGTTTTCGCCGCGCCTTCGGCACTAACAAATTGGAATGTGCCGCTACGGTCAAGCACGCCTTCGATGAGCGGGACGGGACGCTTTTCGGTGACGAGCCGGGCAACTCCAAGCCATTCATCAAAACTATTGACGTTGCCGACGACCGCCGACAAAATGATAAGCTGCGGATTGATGTTTTTCTCACGAGCCGTCAGCAAAAGGGTGAGCAGTAACTCAACGACTATTCCCCGTTGCGGGTCGGTAATAAATTGTGCTTCATCAACGACGACCAGACCAATTTGATTAAGCGCACTCGGCGTGCTGGTCGCCAGTCCCAGAAACATCTCGTAAGTTAGAAGCGAGATGTCGTATTTTCCGTTATGATGCGATTCGGCAGCAAGCAACGAGCCAGCAATTTTCCAGAAATGAATTTGTCGCTCGCAGCTTCTTAGTTTACGAAAAACGAACCCCAGCCGAACTTGCCGTCGGTGCAATCGTGAAAACGAAAGGCGGCGAGTAAACAAATTGAAATGCCTGAAATAACTTTTATCGTTGACGAACTGCGCGGCGCGGTTTTGGTTGATGACAATCAGGATTTGAGCGCAGACGCAGTTGAGCATTTACGGACGCATCTAGGCGAGTCGCAGGAGATTGGCTGCGCTCGTCCGCTCGAAGTTATTAAACCGACTGCTGATTGCACGGAAGATTCGCCGGAAAACGTCCGCATCCGCATCGCAGGCTATTACCACGATTCTTTGACGGAAGGACCAGGCAGACGAAGTTCTGTGCTTTTTCAATCGTGTCCGCTCAGGTGTAAAGGTTGCTGGGTGACTCAGCTTCATTCCGAAGACAAAGGTGAACTTGTGTCGGCGACGCGATTAGCCGCGGAACTGCTTGACCCGAAATACGAACGTGATGGTGTCAGCATTCTCGGCGGCGAACCGTTCGCGCAGCCCGACGGCTTGCTTGCCCTCGTCAGGGAACTGCGCTCGACACATTGTTTGCACATTCTTTGTTACAGCGGCTACACTCTCGAAATCTTGCGCGAAAAAGCTATCAAACATCCGGCAATCGGCGAAGTTCTGGACGACATTGATATTTTAATTGACGGGGCTTATGTTGAATCGCTCGCTGCGGGCGCGGGATTGTGGACGGGCAGCGGCAACTAGCGCGTGATTGATATGAGAAAGACGAGGCAGAACAATAAAATCGTTTTGTATTCGTAATTTAAGACCGGCAATTTATGAATTGGGAAAGGTATCCTCCGTATCTTCCTGAAGAATGTCGAGATAACGACTGTAAACAAAAAGACGGTCACGCCTTTTACCGGTTGTTTCGCGCACCAAACCGAGCGTTTTGAGACTTTCAATCGCGCTTCTGACCGTCGGAGCGGTCAAACTCAATTCAACTGCCGCCCCCGGAACGGATACGACCGGCTTTCTTTGCAAAAGCGAATGAACGCGCAAGGCGTTTCCCGCAGGTCTGCCGAGAGATTCGATTTTGGCGCGGTCTTCAGCGAAAATCTCTAAAATCTGCGTCGCTGTCCGAACAGCTTCTTCCGCCGTTTCTTCGACACCTTCGAGGAAGAATAAAAGCCATTCTTCCCACGCGCCTGTCGTCCGCACCTTTTGCAGCAGTTCGTAATAAATTTCCCGGTGTTTTTTAAAATACAAACTCAAATAAAGTGTCGGTTCAGAAATCGCGTTTTCACCGCACAGTAATAAAGTGATAAGCAGCCTGCCGACGCGCCCGTTGCCGTCAAGGAACGGGTGAATCGTCTCGAATTGAACGTGCGAAAGCGCGGCTTTAATCAGCGTCGGAGTTTTTACGGGTTGGTCGTGCAAAAACTTTTCCAAATCGCCCAAACACTCCATCAGATTTTCGGGCGGCGGCGGAACAAAACGAGCGTTTCCGGGACGGGTTCCGCCGATCCAATTCTGCGAGCGGCGAAATTCGCCCGGCTGTTTGGTGCTGCCGCGTCCCGTCTGCAAAAGAACTTCATGAACTTCGCGCAAAAGGCGCAAGCTCAGGGGAAAACCTTCGCGCAATCGTTTAACGCCGTGACTGACTGCGGCGACGTAACGCGATACTTCTTCGACATCTTCGAGCGGAGCGCCGGGCATCTCCTTTTGTTCGTAAAGCAGCAAATCGGAGAGGGAACTTTGCGTGCCTTCGATTTGCGAGGACAGCACGGCTTCCTTTCGCACGAACCAATAAACGAATAGCGACACGTCCGGCAGAAAGCGCGATAAGCCGTCGAGCTTTCCGAGAGCGCGGTTTGCCCGCTCCAAACGGTCAAAATGTTCGCCGCTGAGGTCGAGCGGCGGCACGGGCGGCAGAGAGTTCGGCACAAAAGCGGCGAATGGTTCTTCGGTGGTCGAGCAATTAACAAGAAATCCGGCGCGGTTTGATTTTAGCTGCATATTTTAAGAAAGAAATTTTCTTAAGCTGACTCACTAAGAAAAGATAACACAAAATCTTTTCTTAGTGAACGCCAAGAAAGTTAAAATAAGCGGCGGGCAAAAGGCAAATTATGAAACCGCTGCAACACGCGCAAATCAGCGCAAAAACTTACGGAGGCAGTTGGGCGGATTACATCGAAGTCCACAACTTTTTAGATTCGAGCAAGGCGACCTGCGCCCATTTCAAACACCGCTTTCTGCTACATCACGCGGAAGGCATCGAACTCGGCGTGCGAATTTTCGGCGAAACCGTCATCAATTCCGAAAACAAAACAATCGAGACCAGACGGCTTTTGACCAACCATTTAATCGAAGATGTCGGTCGCTTAGTCAAAGTTGATGATTGGGCGCGGGATTTACTGCCCGACACAGGCGATTCGTTTTATAAATTTCTGGCAAAAAAGCGCGGGCAAATCGAAGCCGAACAAGTTCCGGGCGAAAGCGAATTGCTCGGCGCGTTTAATCTTTCGGAAAAAGACCGCGCTGCCGTCAAAGCGTTTTTATGCTTTCCGCTCGAAAACTCCGCTCACGCGGGCGCGCTTTTAATCTCGCATAACTCGTTCGCCGTTTATCTAGCTGAACAGGTTTGGGCTGCGCATTCGTCGGCGGAAATCATCGCCCGCACCGCGTCCAGAGAATGGATGCGCGGCGCGGATGCTGGCTTTGCCCGCGCGGAAAAAAAGCGGCTGGCAAATCATTGAAGCTGAAAACATCTTTCCAAATTAAAGCGAAAAATTATGATAAATACCGTTTCCTGTACTCCCGAAGAAGCCAAAGAATTAGTCAAAGGGCTTCGCCGGTTAAATTTGAGTTTTATGCTCTGGGGCGCGACCGGAGTCGGCAAGTCCGAATCCGTTGCGTCAGCTCGCCGCCGAGCTTGATGCCGAACTGCGCGACATCCGGCTGTGTCAAAAACAACCGACCGACATTGGCGGCTTGCCTGCGCTTGACCACGAGGAGAAACAAACCGTTTTTTACCCGCCCGCTATTCTCGCGCCGCGTGTCGATGAAAAAGCCGTCGTTCTGTTTTTCGACGAAATCTCGCTTGCGCCCGACGACACGCGCGGCGCGGTTTTAGGAATTCTTGAAGAGCGGCGACAGGGAAATGTCGAAATTCCCGACAACTGGATAATCGTCGCGGCGGGTAACAGACCGGAAGATTTGGCGAACGCTCGCGGGTTTGGTGCGGCGGCGAATCGTCGTCTGCTGCACATCGTCATCGAGCCGCAGTTAGAAGCTACCTTAGCGCACTTTATGAAAATCGGCGTTATCCCGGAAGTTCTCGCATTTTTGAAAGTATTTCCGCAACATCTTTCGGGCGAAGAGTCGGCACGCCACCAGAAACACGAGCTTTATCCGCGCCCGGCTTCGTGGAAAAAAGTGTCTGACATCTTTAAAGAATTAAGAAAAGCCGACAAGCGCACTCGCCATCTCGCTGTCGCCGGAATCATCGGCGATTCGGTCGCCGCCGAGTTAATGCTGCTCGCCGAAGAAATCAAAAATATGAAATCGGTGGACGAATTGCTTGAAATTCAGCGTAGAATGCCGTCGAAAATCGGCAGGTATCTGCCAGACACTATCAACGGTTTATACGCGCTTTCGTTCGCCGTTGCTACGAGAGCGAGCGAGGAGACGGCAATCGAGCTTCTGGAACTCGTCAACCGTCTTGACGAACAACCTGACGCGCGGTTTGCCGCCTTGCCGATGCGCGACCTTCAGACGATGGCGGGCAGTCTTCTGCTCGATAAAATCTGGAAGGCGGGCTGAAAAGTGTAAAATGAACAAGCGTTTTGGCGATACAACAAAAAGCGTGAAGCAATCGCCACAGGCAGCGGAAATCAGAGCGTTGCTGGAACGAAAGAAACTTTGCAAGTTGCCCCAACTGCCGTCGCCATAGTTTGAACAAAATTCGATTCGCTTCAACTATAAAACCCGAAATTAAAATAAATATGCTGGATAGATTAAACCGCGCCGAATCGAGCAGAATGCGTCCCGATTTGGAAGCGGCGATTGAATATCTACCCGGTTTGGCGAGCCTCGCGCTCTGGTGCAGATTCGCCGACACGGACGAAGATGCGATTGCCTTCACCGACGGCAACACGATTTACGCCGGCGCGGAATACGAAAAGCGCGAGCCTCGGACGCGCAGATTCATCTGCCTGCACGAGATTTTGCACATCGCGCTTTGCCATCCGCAACGTTTCGTGGAAATCGAAAGGCGCGACCCCGCAGGCTTCGATGCCAAACTTTTGAACATTGCCGCCGATGCCGTGATCAACGGCAGTCTAGAAAATTTAACCGGGCTGGAAACTCCGCAAGACGCCTGGACGCTTTCAAGAATCTGGCAGTGTCTCGAAAAAAGCGAAGACGCAAAAAATCCGCAAGCGGCTGAAACGAACAAAAGTTCGTCGTATTATTCTTTCAATATACGGGAGCGAGCGGAGAGAAAAATAGCGAATTTGACGAAAGCGGATTTCGTCAGGGTTAATCGCTGGTCGTGCGAAGAACTTTATTATTTTCTGAAAAGCCGATGCCGAGCCGAGTCGCGCTTTTACCCATTGCTCGTAGAATTAAATGACCGTGATACGCTCGCCGGTGATTTGCGCGTGGAAAAGCGCGATGCGTATAAAAGGTGTGAAACGTGCAAACCGAGCAATACGCAAATTAGTTCGGGAGACGAGGAAAAAAGAAACTGGCAGCAACGCCTCAGCCTTTTGCGCGGGAGCGTTCCCGAACTGCTCGAAAAGCTCGCCAGGGAGATGCCGCGAGTGGAAACGCCGTGGGAACAAATCTTTCGTTCCATAGTGCAGACGGCTTTTCAGGAAGCGACGCAAAAAAACTATTCGCGCCCCAATCGGCGATGGCTCGCGCTCGAAAGAGATTACTTCGCCCGTGCCGGAGTGAATCTGCCTTTCGCGCCGGAGAGCATCAGAAAACGCGGGACGCGGCTCGCCGTCGCGCTTGATACTTCAGGCTCGATTGACGGGGAACTGCTGGGAAGATTTTTAGCCGAGATCGCCGCGATGTGCGCCTTCAACCAGCGGAATTTAGTTTTATTGATCGGGGACGCTGCGGTTCACCAGATTATTGAAATTGATTGGACGGAGGTCTCTGACGAACTTTCCCGAATCAAATACACGGGCGGCGGCGGAACGGATTTTCGTCCCGTTATTGCCGCCGCCGCAGAATTCACGCTGGACGCGCTGGTTTATCTCACCGACCTGTACGGCGAAACCGGCGACGAGCCGGATTTTCCGGTGATTTGGGCGACGCACGGCACCACAGCCGGAGATGCGCCCTGGGGCGAGCAAATCAATTTGTAAATAACCGTTTTCCAAATCAGAACTTCATATTGCCTGCGTTCATTTCGTTTCAAAATGAAAATCAAAGCGGCGAGTAAAACGCGCATTTTACAGATTGACCTAGGTGTGTCAGATGGAAAATCAAATCAAGTTTTCAGCTTTGCGCGAGAATTTCCGCCGCGTTCCGAATCGTCCGAAACGATTGTGGTTCTTTTTCGAACTCTGCACGGAAGCGCAGGAAATTGCGGTTTCTGAAGAACGAAACCGCAGCGACCGATTCAATTGGGACGATGCCGAATTTTTAACTGAAGATTTCAAAACTCAACTAGCGGAACGCGGCTTTGAAGAAACCGACGTTTATTGGAGTCTCGGCTATTGTCAGGGCGACGGCGTGGCGTTTTACGGGCGCGTTCACGGGGAAAGTCTTAAAGAAAAAGACGGAGGCGAAACGGCTGATTGCCGCGCTCGAAGCGGCAGGCGACGCGCTGCATATTGAAATTACGGGCAAACACGATCATTACCATCATTGGAATTCGATGACCGTCGAAATCGAATTTGAAAATGAAACGGACGACGAAGATTTACCCGCGAGGCTGAAAATCGGGCGTCCCGCGCTCCGTGGAAATTTTGAAGAATACCTCGCCGAAAGAGTCAAAGAAAACAGCCGCGAACTTGAAAAATCCGGTTACGCCGAAACCGAATACCGATATGATGAAAACACGATTCGTGATGATTTACTTGAACGTGAACTTCTCTACGAGAAGGACGGCACGCGGGCGATGACGGAATTCGAGTTTTACGAATGGTCAAAAACTCAAAGCGCGCTTGTCCAAGCGTGTTAATCAAACAGACACGAAAAACACAAGGAACTGAGATAAAGCAAAAATCAAAAATTATGGAATTTATCATCAACCCGTCGCTTCTCAAAGAGGAGCTTGGACTGCTCACGCCGGTCATCGAGCGCAAGACGACGATTCCAATTTTGAGCAAAATCAAAATGGAAACGAATGTTCAGGGCGAATTGGCACTGACGGCGACCGACTTGGACGTGACGATGCGCTCATTGCAGGTAACGGACGTTTTGCAGAGCGGCTCGATTCTCGTCGAAGGCAGAAAACTTTACGACATCAGTCGTGAATTGCCGAACGAGCCGATTCATTTTCAATTGAATAAAAACGGTCAAATCGAGGTTCGTTATAAAAAAGGACGGCACAAGTTGGGGACGGTTGGCGCCGAGCAGTTTCCCGAAGTTCCGATGCAAAAGTAGGCTGGAATCCGCGTTCCGGCGGTGGTTTTGCGCGAAGCGATTCGCCGCACGGCGTTCGCGGTAACGACCGAGCAGAGCCGATTTACCATCAGCGGCGCGAAGCTGTTGATAGATGAAATGAGCCAGACGATGGTGGCGACCGACGGGCATCGTCTTGCCTTCGCCAGCTTTCCGCTCGTCAATTCGACGGGTCAAAAACTGGATTTGCTCGTGCCGAAAAAATCGGTCTCTCAGCTCGAAGATTTGCTCGACAGGGAAATCCAGCGCGACGCGGAAAGCGCGATTGAAATCGGCGATACCGGCAATCAGCTTTGTTTCGCGGCGGGCAATCACAGCCTTTTTTCGCGCAAACTTAGCGGCGCGTTTCCGAAATGGGAAATGGTCTTGCCGAAGTCTCTGAATTACGCGGCGGAAATCAGCACCGACGATTTTCGCCGCTCGCTCGCGTGCGTAACCTTGACAGCTGAGAGTCGCAACTATTCGGTCACAATGGAAATCGAGCCGGGAAAATTGACGCTCAAATCAAACACTGCGGAAGGCGAGGCGCAGGCAGCGGCGAGTGTTACGATCGGGAGCGAGAGAACAGACATTGAGCATTTCTGAACTTCAAACAGGAAAACACGGAAGTTTCCATCCGTTTGAAGGTTGCCGCTCGCGTTCAACTGACAAGCTGACTTAAGGAGCAAGGCTTGAAAGGAGATTGGGTATTGAGGATGTGGAAACTTATAGTTTAGTTGGTGAAATTCGCTCCTAAATTTTGGCAAAGTATTTTAGGTTGCGGAATTCGTCGAGAGGGTGAGAGCCGGCGCGAGTTATTGCGAAAATTCAACGGTTGTGAGAGACGAATTTTCGTTTCAACGCGCTTCTTTAAATACTTGGTTAAAAAATAGGATAAAAAGGTTAATCCGAAATTTTATTTTTTAAGTTGTGTTTTCGTAAGGATTTACGGCGAACGAGCGGGAGTCAAAACTACCTTTTTCAGTGATTTTTGAAGTTTGCGGGAGTCAGAACTACCTTTTTATCTCAATTCGGGAGTCAGAACTACCTTTTGAAGGGGCAAATGTAAGTCAGAACTACCGGTCGTGTAAGTCAGAACTACCAATTGCCCTGTGGAAAACTCGGTTTGCGGGAGTCAGAACTACCTATTTTTGTTGTTCTGGGAGTCAAAACTACCTTTTTGTGTAAGTCAAAGCTACCTTTTAACAAAATTTAAACGAAAATTTCAACTTCAACTCAGGTGGAGCCGGTAATTAACGAGAATGGTAGTTCTGACTTACACTTTATCAATAATTTCAAGCCTCGGATTCAATCGAGAATTGATTGATAATGGAAATACGCTTGTTTCCCGCCATAACTTCGCCAGCGAATCTCGGATGCGGCGTGATAGTGATCTTTGCCTCGACCATTTTGTTGCGCTGGTCTGGGTCGAGAGTTTTATCGATTTTGTAATTGAGAATTACGTCTTTGCTCTTCATTTCTTCCAAAGCCATTTCCACGTCGCGCAGGTTGTGCGAAAGGCGTTCATAAGCGGTCAGACCGAAATCGCGGATGATTGTCGTTAAGTTGATTGCATAGGGCTGCGTCACGCTTGCTTGAATGTAATGATGACTCATCCGTTTATGAAGTTGGCGAGCGATGACGTTTTTGTAGCTCATACTCGTCTCGTAGTTAAATTGCCGAAACTTTCTGGATTTGATGCCTTGCGTGACGAGCGGGTTGAAGCGCACGAAGGCTTTGGATTTTTGTCCTTTGCTTTCCCAATCTTCGCGGGTTTGCAATCCTAAAGTCTCGAACAAACCGGAAACGAGAATTGCGCTGCCGTCGTCGCTGGTGACGGTAATATTGGTTTTGGCACACACCAGCAACGCGTCTTTGATTTGGTCTTTACTGTAAGTGTGACCGTTGTTCATCAGTTCTTGCTGTAATTGATGAAGGGTGAATGTCACGCCCGCCGCGTCGTCGAGAAAAAGTCCTTGTCCCTCGACGGCGAATTTCCGCAGTGCGTCTTCCACGAGTTCTTCGCGCTTTGAAGGATAATAATATTTTTCCTCGCCGTTTTTGTCCTTGAGGCTCGCCGGTTGAATTGAAACTTGGTATCGCACGCCGCGGCACTCGAATTCTCGGTCGAGGGATTTCAAAAACATTCCGTTGACGCGCTCGACTTTTCCCCAGTGGTATTTGGGAATAAAGTCGTATAACTCGACCGTATTGGAATAAGGTTTTTCGCCGGGCAACAACAGTTCAAACAAAGTCAGTTGAACTGGCTTATCCTGTTTGTATTCGGATAACTTTTTTGTCTTGGCGGGTGCTGTAGATTTCGATAGCGTTTCTACCGTATCTGCCGACTTTTTCCGAGCGGTTTGTTTTTGCTGTGCCATACTTGCCTTATTATAATTTGGTTCATTGATTATCCAAAACTAAATTTACTTTTACTGGAAGCTATCTCAAAAATAGTTTCTTAACAAAATAACGATACAAGCCAGGTGGAGAAAGCCTAAATAATTGGTGTCATGATAATCGAATGCGAACCAAATTTTTAAAAGAGATTAAATAAAACGAAATTGTCAAAATTTAAGGTAGATCAAATTGTCTTTAAGCAGAAAGAAATTTGATGAATTGTTCGAGTGAAATGTTTTTAAATTTTCTGCACGGTATTTCCAATTACCTTATATTATTTACTTTTTTATGAGAAAACCTGAGATATTTACCGCCTGAATAACCGATTTTTTTCCGCTCAATGCTTTTCGATGAAGAGCAATAAGATAATCACGCAGGTTTTTCAGAAAATAACTGGACGATTTGAGACGCACCGTTTTTTCAAAAGGAAATCAGTTACAAAATGAACTATAAAGTTACGATTTGCTTTGAGTAGAAAACCTCGCCGGTTAGGTATAAAACTGGTCAGCACCATATCGGAACTGGGTTGCAATATTTGGTTTTCATCGCCCACAGACGGTTTTTGCCCGCGATGCAAGGATGATTCTCTAAATTCGGTTTAATAACTTGCAGGAGTATTTTATTCGCCCCAAGCTGTTTTCCACTCCTGCATTTTCTTAATTTCTTCTTCCTGTGACTTGATGATTTGATTTGCCAGAGTTTTAATCTCTGCGTGCTCGGCTTTGTCTGACGCTTCTTTTGACATCGTAATGGCTCCCTGATGATGCGGTATCATCATATTGAGGAATCTTAAATCAAACAGCTTTCCGCCCCCTGCTTCCAGTTTTTTCATATTCATACTTCGCATCGAATCCATCATTCCAGGCATTTCCATATTCATCGCCGGTGGTTTTTCTGCAAACCATTTTCCGCGCCAATTCTTCATCTGCGCGATTTCTTTATTTTGGTCACGGATAATTTTTGCGGCAAAGGATTTAAGCTCAGCATTGCTCGATTTCGCAACAACGGTTTTCGCCATATCAACCGCGCTTTGGTGATGCGCGGACATCGTATCCAAAAACTGCAAATCATACGGCGCATTTGCCGCATCCGGCGAACTTTCCTTTATCGAACCCTTCATACGGCTCGTCACCATTGCGTTTATGTCGGCAGTTGAATTTGTGTCTGACGTAGCAACGGCGATATCGGCGGGCGTATTGACATTTGCCGTTTGCTGACACGCCGTGCTGATAGTCAACATTCCGATCAAAACTAAGTATTTCCACGAATTATTTTTCATCTTTTTCTCCAGGTTTTTAATTCACGGACGGTCTTGTGCGGCGTAAAAAAACGTCTCCGGCAACAACTTTTTTGCCGTCTTTCAAAACCGTCTTAATCTAATATAATCATATCAAATTCGCGGTGACACTTCGATTTTAGCTTTATGTAGGAGTTAACAGTCATATGCCATCGGATTTTGCTGTGATTCAAACGGAATTATTATCTTGCAGTGTTCGCTAATAATACAGGTTATTGCACGGATATAGAATACAGTAAAAAGGTAATTTGAGGGATTTGCCGCTCATGATTTAGAAAATGATTTTGGTGAAAATAATCGCCTGAATTTATCTTTCTACAACAAGTTATCGTCAGGAGCAAAAAGTTCAAAATTATTGACACTCATAGAATACGCTGTTAAATTAAGGGAATTTTGAATGAGTAACCAAAATAAGGAGCGTTGAAAAGATATTTTGTATGAATAAACTATTTTCAAACACGAAGCTGCCCGACCATCGTCAACGAATTAATTTTTGATTCGGAAACGTTACGGTCGGGTTTTTTGTTGTCGAGCAAAAATCGTCTTTTGCCCTTCAACCAGACAAACAACACAAAACCGTTATTTGTTTTCATAACGGATGAGGAGGAGAAAAAACAGCTCTCGAAACGAATTTGTTTTATTTTTTAATTTGTAAGATTTTCTTCTATGGCAATACATAGAGAACCTACGAAAGTAGAAAGATTGGTGCGCGATTATGAATCTCTCGTAGATTATACTTGCGAAGGCTACGAAGAAATTATTTACGAATATACAAACGATTTGACTTGCAGATTATTTATACAGAAAGCCATTGAACAAAATAGCGAGAGTATTCTACTTTTGAAAGATAGAATAAAAAGGGCAGATGAAAAACTGAAATCTGTTCTATGCAAAACCAAAACTTGCATACACGGAAATTACACTGAAACATATTTTTGGTTTTGGGGTGTTCCTAAAAATTCTGATGAAAGCCTTTTCCTTCTTCGCGTTAAATTTTCGAGTTAGAAGCTAAACCGCAAAGGAAATTGCAAAGAGCGCAAAGGATTTTTGAGACAACTTCGGACGAATTGTCTGATTTTGGAGTAAAAACCAACAGGACTAAAAATTTAAATTTCAAAAAAAATGATAGTTTTTGAAAACATTTGGGGCGTTTATGTATGAACCCCAAAAAGTATTTGTAAAAGCAATAGTTTGAAATTTCAAAAGGGAGAAAAAAATGAATAATCAAGTTGATTATAAAGACAAAAAAAAAGCCGGTGCTTCAAGCGGTAAAAAAGACATGGGTGATTCATCAATGTCGAAGAAAGGGTCCATCAGAGCTAAAATAGAAGCCTTGTCAGCAAAAATTAAGTCTGAAGGAGACAATGGAGAAACCGGTCGCGCAATTCAAGAAAAAGCGGTAGCTGTCATTTTAAAAGGCGGCAACAGCAAAGAATTGAAAGATTATCTTTCACTTTTCGGTTTTAACGAAAGCGAATTAAAAAAACTCATGCCTCACACTAATGCCCGAAAGGATTTGGCGTTAGCGTACCTAGTCGGAAATAGTCCTTGCGGGGTTGCTTCAACAACAACTCCTCTCATTTTCGGGGTTACCGACACCCTCGATGAGCCGTAAATTCAAAGGTTGAAACGTATATCTTTGTCTGGCACTTGTGAGAACCTGTTAGGACATTATCTTCTATGTGCTTTTGAATATAATGTCCTAAATTTTGATACTTAACGACTGTAACGACAAAAAATATCCTTTTCGTTAATTCGTTTGATTGAACAGAAACCTATTTGATTTGTGAACAATTACGAGCTTAATTTCGGTGCAGAAACTGGTAAAAGGCATTCTACCTCTAAGCAATCTTCTGTTTTTGATAGAATTTCGTTTCATAAATCGCATTATACGAGGCTCTGTTCCAGGTTTTTACCTATCGTTGATAATGATTCAATCTGGAGATACAGTCATCAATTTAATTCAACACCGGTCGAACAAGGTTGGAAACTTCATATTTCAGCGACAATTCTTACGGCAAATGAGGTTTTGGAAAAAGCAGCATCTTTTCTGCAGAAGATGAAAGTTTGTTTCAAAGCACCGGCGACGCTCGTGAACTTAAAAAATTTGAACGCCGGAACAATTTACGGTTATCCTCAAATCGGTAAATTCATTACCGTCTATCCTCAATCAGATGATGAAGCAGTTTTTCTTGCCGAACAGCTACATCAATTAACCGCATCTTTTTCGGCTCCGCCGGTTCCTTTTGATTTGAGATATAAACCTGACAGTTGTATCTACTATCGTTACGGCTCATTCAAAAAGCATCATATTGTAAATGCGGACGGCTCTCGAACGCTTGCCGTCCGTGATTCTTCAGGCAATTTAGTACCGGATTTACGCGATGCCGAAGACGGCAAACCGGCTTGGATAACCAATCCATTCCCTGTATCACCATTGCCTGATACTTTAATCAACTCTCTGGATAATACTTTCAAAGTTTTTCGGGCAGTTTCACAACGCGGAAAGGGCGGCGTTTATCAAGCTCTGGATTTCAGCGTTACTCCGCCCCGGTTGTGTATTGTAAAAGAAGGACGGCGCAACGGCGAAACGGATTGGGACGGGCGCGACGGGTTCGCCCGTATCCGGCACGAAGAAAAAATGCTCAAGACTTTAATGTCTGCCGGAGTCGAAGTGCCGCGCGTCTATGCTTCGTTTGAAACGGAGGACAATTATTATCTGGTTGTCGAATTAATCGCGGGTAAAAGCCTGCAGGACTTGCTTCAAGAGAGAAAAAGACGGTTATCAATTTCTCGTATCGCCCGTTTTGCTCTCGAAATTGCAAAGCTCGTCGTTCAAATTCACTCGGTCGGTTTGGTGTGGCGCGATTTGAAACCGCCAAACTTAATCGTTACAAAAAATGGAATGCTCAGACCGCTTGATTTTGAAGGTGCTTGCCTAGTTGGACAGCCTGATTTGTTGTCATGGGGAACACAATCATTTATGTCCCGCGAGGCGAACGAAAATTCCGTTGAACACTCAAAACCGGCTGCCGATATATTTGCCCTTGGGATTATTCTCTATTTTTTAATTGAGGGGAAACTGCCGGAGTTTTCCGACGATGCAATAAATTTCAAGATAAAACGCCGTCAAGTGCCAACGGAAATTCACCAAATCATAGAACAATTGCTCGACCCAAACCCGGAACAACGACCTGAAGCGAACACCGTCCGCCAAACATTTGCGCTTATACTCTCTAACGTGTCATAAAAAGGTTATGACTCAATTTATCTCGATTCTTTCCTGCTGTGAAGTTTCGACTAATAATCGAGATTCATGCGGCGAAGTATACTTAAAAATGCGGGGTCGGAACGCAAATCATCGAAAAGCGGTTCGACTTTTAGACTGCTTAGCGTATAGAGATGCTGTTGATACGATTTCTCCAACCACTTTATAGCTTCATCTTTTTCCCCTAATCCGGTCAGGACGATAGCTTTTTCTTGCGCGGGGCTTGGGTTTTCCTTTGACTTATTATCCATCTCCATAAGGATTCGTCGGGCTTCGCTTTTTCGTTCGCTTTTAGCGTAAGCATAGCCGAGAGCGGCGGCGGCTAATTCCTTTTCCTTGCCGGCATAAAGTTGTTCAAAAATTTTAACGGCTTCGGGATACATCTTTTTTTGTAAGAAGACTAATCCGAGCATATATTGTGCTTTCAAATTATCCGGCTCTTTTTGAACCATCTGACGAAAATATCCGAGTGCTTCGTCGTATCGGTGTCCACTGTATAGGACTCTTCCGACATTCAGTTTCATATATGCAGAAAACGGATCTAAATCCCTGGCTTTCTTCGCTTCTCCGAACGCCTCGTCGGTGCGCCCGGTATTTGATAATAATTCCGAATACCAGTATCGTGCCTGAGCATACTCGGGATCCAATTCAAGAGCTTTTTTAAAATTAGTTTCAGCGTCGCTCCAGTTGTATTCATATTTTCCTAAAACTACCCCCATTGCGGCGTATGATTCCGCTAAATTAGGATTTAGCAATATTGCCTCCTTTGCGGATGCCTTGGCTTTATGAATTGTGTCATCAGTCGGAACCGAGCCGTATGCAGGACCGCTCTGCACCACATAGGCATTTGCTAAACCTGAATGCGCGTTTGCATACAACGGGTCAATTTTAATTGCATTGGAAAAGGCTTCGATTGCTTTTTCTATATTCTCTTTGTTTCTATTCCTCCAGTAATTTCGCCCTAACATATAATATCTAAATGCTTCCGGGTTAGACGTTTGCTGATTGCCTGCAGATTTCCCCAAGCCTTTATTTGCCTCCGCATTAAGACTCAAAATCACTTTCCGGGAAATTCGTTCTTCGATGTCCAGAGTATTTGAAATATTGAAAACCACCTCTTGATTCCAGATTTTTGAATTGTCTGCGACATTTATCAGACTGTTCTGCAAAAGAATTTGACCATTGCTTTTTTTTATGAATTTGCCGATGACAACGGCATCTACATTTAATTCTCGCCCTATTTTGACGTAATCTTGGTTATCGCCTTTGTAACCGGAAACAATTGTGTATGGCTTGGCGGCATCACCGAGCCGATTTATCAAATTTTCCGTCATACCGTCGCTGAGATAATCGAGACCAGGGTCTGAGGTTTGGTTGATAATTGGCAGAACGGCTAAATTGTGAACTTTAGTTTTTTGGAAATAAATAGAGACTCCAAGCGCGATGAATAGAACGAAAATGAACACGAAAGCTATGATTGCCTCTTTGCGAAATGCAAATAGTTTTGTCGCTTTTTTAATCTCGACCGGATTTTGTAAATCCATCAAAATTTCGCTGACGGATTGATAACGCTGCTCCTTATCTTTTTGCAGACATTTTTGGATCAAGTGTTCGATGCCGGGCGGAAGGTCTGTGGCAGATTGCAGCGGCAACGGCGGCGCGGTCAGGATTGCCGAGATAGTTTCGGCATCGCACTTGCGGGTAAAGGGACGCTCGCCGACGACCAGTTCGAAGAGAAGTATTCCGAGACTGAAGATGTCGCTTCGGAAGTCGAGCTTTTCACCACGCAGTTGCTCAGGCGACATATAAGCCACCGTTCCGGCAATCAAACCGTTTTGCGAAACCTGGCTTACCGCTTCATCTGAATTTGCCGACGGCTGGTTTTGGATAAACTTGGCTAAACCGAAATCAAGCACTTTAACCTGTCCGGTGTGCGTTACCATAATGTTGCCCGGTTTGATGTCGCGGTGAATAATTCCGTGAGCATGTGCCGTTGCCAAGGCATCCACTATTTGCCGTCCGAGCGGAAGAACATTTTTCCGAATACCGTTGCGTTTGGCGATTAACTCTGCCAAAGTTTGACCTTCGACATACTGCATCACAATAAAACTGAAATTTCCCGATTCCTCAAAACCGTGAACCGCGCAAATGTTCGGATGATCCAGCATTGCTGCCGCCCGCGCCTCTTTCATCAGTTGTCGTTTCGCCCAGTTGTCATTTATGAAAGCCTGGGAAAGAAATTTCAGCGCAACTTTGCGGTTGAGCCGGGTATCTTCAGCCAGATAAACTTCGCCCATTCCACCACTGCCGAGCTTTTCTCCGATTAGATAAGAGCCGATGGTTTTGCCGGTCAGGGAAGTCTCGCGGGTTTTCCCCATCAAACCGATGGCAGTTTCAAAAACCGGCTGCTCGAAAAGTTCATCCCGGGTGTTGAAAGATGCCAGTAAAGACTCAACTTCGCGGCGCAGCGAGCCGTCGTCCGCACACTCGCGGGTCAGGTATTCGCCGCGCTTTTTGGCATCTAAATCAAGCGCGGTGTGAAAAAGAGTTTCAATTTGCTGCCAATTCTCAGTCTTCATCTCTGATTTCACGGGCTAACCAGGCTTTCGCCATATTCCAATCGCGGATAACCGTAATAGTTGAAACGCCTAATACCTCGGCAGTTTCTTCCACACTCAGCCCGCCAAAATATCTCAGTTCGACCACCCGACTTTTGCGCTCGTCAATCTCCGCCAGCCGCTGCAAGGCTTCGTCCAGAGCCGCCAACTCAACGGATTTTTCGGGAGAAAGATGAGCGGATTCGGAAAACGAAACTTCAATTGCGCCGCCGCCGCGCTTCTGCCGCTTTTGGTCGCGGATGTAGTTCAGCAAAAAACGGCGCATAATCTGCGCGGAAATCCCGAAGAAATGAGCGCGATTCTGCCAGCGCACTTTTTTTTGGTCAATGAGCCGCAGATAGGTTTCGTTAATTATTGCGGTCGTTTGCAAAGTGTTGCCGGGCTGCTCTCGACGTATGTAATGATGAGCTAACCGGTGCAATTCTTTTTCGACTAAAGGAAACAACCGTTCGAGGGCTTCACGGCTGCCGTTGCTCCAATCAATCAACAAAGCCGTTATTTCAAGGGCATCCGACATAGCATCCTCGCATCTTTGACTAAAAATTCTCAGCTTTATTCAACAACATACAAAAAGAGTATTAAATCCAATTTAAAAATTTCCCTCTTTGATAGTTTTCGCTCCCATTCGGTGCGTTAGCTTAGGTGAAGAAACAAAAAATAAAACAATAAACGCGGAATGCTTGCGGAGCATTAATTTTCGGTCAGTGATTTGAGTGAAACATAACCCTTATAGCGCATTTGCAGTCAACTAAGCAAGCAAGAAGTCGTTTCTTCAAAAATAAAACAAGCAGACAAAAATTTTAAATTGTCTGGCGGCAGTTGAGGCACTTGAGCAGTGATTGATAAAAAACTGTTATCACAAATCGAAACCGGCGTATCGCCGAATAATGATATGAATGTTGATCTCAAAAGCTGGGTGATGATAGCACTGACTTTTATTTTTATTATTCTGTATATTTTGGCTCTCACCGGCAGACTCGAATCATTGAAGGAATGGGAAATGGTTACGCGGCTGGAGCCGGTTATTTTCGTTATCATCGGTTATTACTTCGGCAGATTGCCCGCTCAGCAAAACGAAAAAACGCTCAAAGATGAGATTAGTCGCCAAACAAACCGAGCAGATGCGGCACAGAATGCCAAAGAACAGGCACTGCAAGTCAGGGAAGGTTTGGAGGAAAAAGTGAAAAACGCCAAAGTGGTCTTGACCGCGCACGCTTCGCAAACTACCGTCAATTATCGTGAAAAAGTCTTCCAGGGAAGTGACAAACCTAATGATGTTTCCGGTTCCGGCTCATTAGTTTCTGCAGTAATTCATATTTTGGATTCATAATTGAGTTCCGCAAATCCGGCTTTGCAAAAAGTTACGGGGTGCAGAAATAGTTTAGAAAAACAAGTTCAACAAAAGTTAGTTTTTAGGAGGAAGTATGGCGATAGATTTTAAGAAACAAGAATTACACGACCCGGAAAGCGCGGATATGCAGGCACTGCTTGCCACGCTGCAAGGGAACATTTTAAAAGGTCACGGACGCAACTACACGGTTCACGTCTTCGTAAAGTTCGACGCTTCAGAGGTTGCAAAACTGCGGAAACGTCTTGCCGATTTTGCTGCGAAAACCGTTACTTCGGGACTGCAGCAATATGTCGAGTCCGAGCAGTTCAAAAATTTCAAGATTCCCGGCGCAATGTTCGGCAATCTTTTATTAACTGCAAACGGTTATCGCGCTCTTGGTTTTACTAAAGAACAATTAAGCACCACTTTTCAAGACGAGTTTTTCCGCGACGGAATGCCCAAACGCAGCAGCGACTTTAACGACCCGCCGCCGGACAAATGGGAAAAAGGTTATCAATCCGGTGAAATTGACGCGATGTTTTTGTTTGCCGACGACGATGAGAAGTTTTTGCTTCGACAAGTGCGGTTGTTGATGAACGAGCTTGACAAATTTTGCACGATTCTCGTCGTCGAGCGAGGCGAGGCTTTGCGAAATAAGGAAACCGACGAAGGCATCGAGCATTTCGGTTACGTTGACGGACGCAGCCAGCCGATCTATCTCAAAGGCGATGAGAAAGACGAAGGAAAGATGAACATATGGAATCCGGTCGAGCCGCTGAATATCGTTTTGACGAAAGATAACGCAGTTTCCGGCGGCGAGCATTGGGGCAGCTACTTCGTTTTTCGCAAACTCGAACAAAATGTATTAGGTTTCAAAACGCGTGAACTTGAACTGGCTGACGAACTCGGATTTACCACCGCAGAGGGAAAGGAGCGTGCCGGCGCAATGGCGGTCGGCAGATTCGAGGACGGAACTCCACTGGTTTTATCTCAAACCGATGGTTTTATTCCTAAAAAAGAAAACAATTTTACTTACGCGGACGATGACGATGTGGTTGATCGAGCCGGCAAAATTATTAAAGAAGGTGGTTTGAAATGTCCCTATCAGGCACATATTCGCAAAACAAATCCGCGCGGCGACACTGTGCGGCGTTTCAAAGCAGACGAACGTGAGGCTGAACGAGACCGTCGTATTACACGACGCGGCATAACTTTCGGCAAACGCGAAAAGCATCCGAATGATGCACAAGCACTTTCAGATTTTCCGACCAAAGGAGTCGGGCTGTTATTTATGTGTTTTCAGTCCGACATCGAAAAACAATTTGCTTTTATGCAAGCAAGTTGGGCGAACGAGGAGCGGTTTGTCAGAGGCTTTAAGCCCGGCGAGGTGCTTACAGGAATTGATCCGGTTATCGGACAAAATCCTGCCGGTACAATCCCGACACCCCAAAACTGGCGACCGCATTATGGCGGCGATACCCAGCCGGATAATCCCGATGATGTCAAAACGAAGGAATTTTCGTTCCAGGGTTTTGTCAAAATGAAAGGCGGTGAGTTCTTTTTCGCGCCGAGTATGAAGTTTTTGACAACCTTCAAGCCATAAAATCCCTGAGTTTATTCAAGCCGAACTCATCGAGCGCATTGAATAAAGCCTCACCGATAACCGGTCGAGCCGTTGTCGAAAGATAACGACTCGACCGGTAACTAAAAACTTGTGCAAATAAAGCGGCTTTGATTGGCGGCATAAAGACGTTTTGTTTTGAAAAAGGTGCTAGTAAATACAGCATCAGACCTGTCTTTAAAAGTTTGAAATTAAAAATATGTCAAAAGTCATCGAAGATGAAAAACTCAAAATGGTCGGTTGGTATGACCCTTCGCAGCTTTTAGATACAGCGAAAAAAACTGCCATTTCAACTACCGTCGGCAAATTTGCCGACCCGAGATTGGGAATGGCTGACCCAAAACCGGGAAAAATTTTCGATTATTCAAAAGAATTGACCGAGACGAAAGAAATCATTGCGCCGAACGAAGACATTTTTGCGCCGAACGAAAACACGGAGCGGAGCGAAATCTGGATTGATTACGTTGCCGATGTCGGCGACGGTTGGAATCCGACTTACGCGGTTGCTTACACTCTGGCGAGAGAAACGCTTGAGGTCGGCGATGCCAAAGAAGTTCTCAAACGCGGTGAAATTTTAATTTTTGGTGGCGATGGCGTTTACCCGACGGCAAGCTCTAACGAATATAAAAGAAGATTACTGATGCCTTACCGGATGGCTTTCAAAGCGAGCGGAACCACTGCCGCCGCATTTTCGGGCGCGGTCAATCTGAAGAAAGAGCCGCACATTTTCGCGCTGCCGGGCAATCACGATTGGTATGACAGTCTGGTGGCATTTAAAGAATTGTTTTGTTCACATATTTTCAATGACCGCAGGTTTGCCGACGCTTGGCGCACGCGCCAGAAGCGAAGTTATTTTACGCTCAAACTTCCCGGCAATTGGTGGCTGCTGGCGGTTGATTTGCAGCTTTCGCACAACATCGATGTCAGCCAGCTGATTTATTTTGAATCAATCGTCGGACAGATGGAAAAGGGCGACAAGATAATTTTTTGCGTTCCCGAACCGTATTGGGTCAAATCAATAAAATATGACGAATTCAATCTTGCTGAAATTGAAGAGAAAGAAGATAGTATTCAAAAACTCGAGGATTTTTTTGAAAAGAGAGGCGTTGAAGTCAAGGTTTATATCGCGGGCGATTTGCATCATTATCGCCGGTTTCAAAACGTTGACCGTGTGCAAAAAATCACGTCGGGCGGCGGCGGAGCTTTTTTGCATCCGACGCACGATTTCGATTTCATAAAACACGACAATGACAAAACCAAAGGATTTTCTCTGGAATCCGATTATCCCGATTTCAATGAATCGAGAAGACAGGATTGGAAAAACTTTTGGTTTTTTTGGAACAATCCGAAGTTCGGTATTGTAACGGCGATAATCTATGCGATTTTAGCCTGGTTGATAAACGGAAGAATAGCGGAAGGTAAAGATTTTTCATGGGGGGAAGCCGTTCTTGTAACTGTCGACCGAATAATTTTTACTCCGTTGGCGACAATTGTGGTGGTTTTAATGCTATTGGCGGTGATACTTTTTACCGATTCCAGCTCGTGGCGGCAAAAATGGCTTGGCGGATTTGCACATGGATTAGTACATCTGGCAGCGATATTTTTTGTCGGCTGGTGGGCATATCGAATAAGTATTTGGATTATCAAAAATTATAGTGTCGTGGATCCAACCAACCAAAATTTGATTTGGTTTGCCTGTGTTCTGGTTATTCCTGCCATCGGCGGATACTTAATCGGCGCGATTATTATGGGACTTTACTTGTTTATCTCGCTGCACATTTTCGGTCGGCACGACAACGAGGCTTTTTCCGCGCTGAAAATCGAGGATTATAAAAACTTTCTGCGCCTGCACATTGATAAAAGCGGCGCGTTGACGATTTATCCGATAAAAATTGAAAGAGTTCCGCGAGATTGGAAGCCGATGGGAAAAGACAGAGTTGAATACTACGAGCCTGAAACTGCTATCAAGCCCGAATTGATTGAGAAACCTATATCGGTTTGAGATTTTTCCTGCGAAACACGCTGAAAAGCCGAATGAAAGCTACTTAACTTTTAGTTAAACTCTCTCTTTTTTGGAAGGAAACCAGAATGCCTGATAAACAAATGCTACCGATAGTTTTAGTGCACGGCATTGCCAGATTCGATATTCTGCTGGAGATTCACCGGAAGAAATTTAACCTGCCGGAAAACCCGCTTTCCGACGAATTTCAATACTTCAAAAATATCAAAACTCATCTCGAGTCGCACGGTTTCAAGCCGGTTTTCCACACAAATCAGGATTTTGCGGGTTCGGTTGATTATAGAGCCGAGCAGTTGAGAAATAGAATCAACGAAATTATTTCTGAAACGGGAGCGGGCAAAGTGCATATTATCGCTCACAGTATGGGCGGCTTGGATGCGCGGCGAATGATTGTTGATTTGGGAATGGCTGATAAAGTCGCCAGTTTGACAACCGTCGGCACGCCTCATTTAGGAACGGTTCTTGCCGACCACATTATCCGTAACGGCGGAATTTTCCTGATAGACATTCTTAGGAAAGTCATTAAGCTCAATCTGGACGGGCTTAAAGATTTGACGAAAACCGAGTGTGAGAAATTTAACCGGCGGGCGGAAGAACAGGAAGCGACCAACGAAGTATTTTATCAAACCTACGCGAGTTCCGAAGATATTAATCGGATGTTTGCGCCGCTCGTTCTTTCGTGGATTTTCATCCGCAATATCGAAGGCAGAAACGACGGTCTTGTTCCGTTCACGTCGCAGCAGTGGAAAAAAGAATTAGTTGCCGGAGACGGCAGACGAAAGCCGGTCGCGCAAAAAGAATTTCCATTGCCCGCCGACCATTTGAACCAGGTCGGTTGGTGGGATTTGGAAGAAGCCGGCAATCCGCTTTTCGGAATTAGTTTGATTGAATTGATAAAACAAAAATTGGAATATGAAAACCAAATAAAAAATATTTATTTGGAAATAGCCGGGGACTTACAACAAGTTAAAGCCGGCTGATTTTGCGGCGGAAACATTTAGCAAAATGTGTTTCCGCCTTTTCTAAACGGAATGGAAAGAACAATAAAATCACGCAGTTATTTTTACGGCGCGTTGACCACCACTTTTAATATTTTAGCTAATGCCGTTACGGTTGGAAATTATCTCTGGCTTGAGGGCAGAGTTCGCGGAGGAATTTTCCGTAACTGGGCGAGACAATATCGTTATCAACCGCAGAGATTTTTTCAACCGACGACCGAAGAAGAAATTATCGAGATTGTAAAAAATTCGAGCGGTTTAAGATTTTTCGGTTCCGGGCATTCGTTCAACGACGGCGTTGTTACGGACGCGACGCTCGTTTCGCTCGACAAATACAGCGGCATCGTTTGGAAGGATTTGGCAAACAAGCAAATCGCCGTCAAAGGCGGAACACGGGTTCGGGATGTCGTCAAAATATTGCTCGACGACAATCTTGCTTTCGGCGCGCTTCCTTCGCACGACGCGCAGAGCATCGGCGGTATTTTGTCCACCGATGTCCACGGAACCGGAAGGGATTGGGGTTTTGTCAGCCAATGGGTCGTCGGTCTGAAGATAATTGACGGCAAGGGAAATGTTCACCAGTGCCAGCCGTCGGACGACCTTTTCAAGGCGGCAATCGGCGGAGTCGGCGCGGTCGGCATAATCACCGAAGTAGTTGTCCAAGCCTTTGACCGCTTCAACGTCGAACAAAAATTTGAGATGTCGAACATCGCTTTCGTCGAGAACAACCTCGACCGGCTATTGCAGGCTAACGAACATTTGAGTCTTTATCTGTTTCCGTTTTCGGACAAATGCCAAATCAGCACCTGGAATCGCACGACAAGGAAAAAATCGTTTCTCGGACCTCTGCGGGAATTTATCAGTATCTCGTTCGACGCACTGCTTTCGGCTTGGTTCGGAAATTTTATGGCTTACACAGGATTGCTGCCGAAACTCGCAACGCTTTCATACGGTTTGAAACGCGGGACAAATCTTGTGTTGGAAAGCAACAAGGCTTTCAACCGGACGATTTATCATCTGCATCAGGAGTTGGAGTTCACCGTGCCGTATGATCAGACCTTCGAGATGTGCCGCCGCTTTCTCAAACTTTATGAACAAATGTATTCGACCGAGCTGCCCTACACGCTACTCGAAGTTCGCTTTACACCCGCCGGACACGACCGGACATTGATTGGCGCGGGGCGCGAGCGTCGCTCTACTTGGATTGACTTAATCTGCAATGATTCGCACGGCTTTGAAAAATATTACTCCGCCGCCGAAGAGGAAGTGAAACAGATTAACGCTCGTCCGCATCTCGGAAAGTTCTGCCAAAATTTACGCAAAAGCGATATGGTTCGGTTACACGGAGCGCACTTTGCGAAGTTCGTCCAACTGATGGACGAATATGACCCCGATAATAAATTCGCCAATGATTTTACCCGGCGACTCTTCAGAGACGACCACAATTGACGAAGACTTTTGTAAAATTGTTCTTCTTTTGCCCAAAACTAACCGTCGCTATTTTATCCGTTCGTTATCTCCATCAAACTAAGTGAGCGGAGTCGTAAAAATGTATCTGTTTGGTAATCCCTCGGTCCTCTGCCGCGCAATCCAGCCAGCCGATTCTAATTTATTCAAGCCTTTGACAACCGTCTTTTGGGATAGATTGCTTCTGTCAATAATTTCCTTATGACTGGCAATAATTGAAGGTGCAACGAGAGAACCGGATTTGCCGCTTTTAAAAGATTTAAGCACGGCGTAGATTACTTTGGCAGCGGTCGAAAGATTTGGGTCGGTTACAAAGGTTAAAGGAATTGTAACGCTTTTTCGGCTCATAATTTTGTTCTCCCAAAAATTCTATTATCAACGACGATTTTGAATAAGTGAGGAGCGAAAAGCATTCTTTCTATAAAATAATTAACCGCAAACCTTTATCCCGGTGAGAATTTTACCTCTCTAAAATACACCGAAATTTCATTTTCGCAAATGATTATTGAGATTGTGATTTTACGTTCTTGAAAATGTTATAGATTTAGAAATGTTAGTCGGAAGAGAAAGCAAACAATTGAAATTTAAAGAATATTGGAAAACTTAAGTCGGCGATTCTCTTAAAACTTCAAGAAATCCGCAAACTTAGATGGTCGCACGGGGCGTCGGTTAAGTCTTGTTCAACTCCAAGATATTTTTCAGTCGTTTGAATCGAATCGTGTCCTAAGGAAAGTTGAATCTGGTCAATCGGCGAACCGCCTTTGTGGGCGAGTTTCGCAAAAGTTCTTCTGAGGTCGTGCGGGGCAATTCCCACATTTTCTAACTTTCCGGCATAGCCGTTGACGATATTTCTGATATCAAGAAAGAGATTTGCTTTGTATTAATAACGAACGCTAATGCGGCGACGATTTTGGCAGTAGTTTTCTTCATAATTTTTTTGAATAAATTTAAGACTTGCAACGGAAATATAACATCAATCTCGATAAATTCAACCGGCAATTGATTTAGCCTCGACAGCGGCAAGTTACAACAACGTCCGTCCGCCGCGCGCATTGAAAAATTGTTTGGAAAACCTCTGCGATTAAAAATTTAATAAAGCAAATTAAAAGTTTTAAAGCAGCGATTGAAACACTGATTTGACGAGTGTTTTTAGTCGTTTTACCGGAAGCCAAATTATGCAAGCATTAATTTTAGCCGGCGGGCAGGGAACGCGCCTGCGACCCTTGACCTTGAATACTCCGAAACTGATTTTGCCGATTGCTAATCGTCCGTTTTTGCTTTATCAAATCGAACGGCTGCGCGAAAACGGCATTACCGATATTATTTTGTCGCTCAATTACAAACCGGACAAAATTGCGGAAATCCTCGAAGACGGCGCAAAATTCGGCGTGAAAATTCGTTATCTTGTCGAACCGTCGCCGCTCGGAACTGCGGGCGCATACGGTTTTGCCGCCGATTTTTTGAATCAGACGACGATTGTTTTAAACGGCGACATTTTGACCGATTTAGACATCTCAGCCGCCATCGAAAAACACAAAAATTGTCAGGCGACGGCGACGATTGTTTTGACAAAGGTCGAAAATCCTTCGGCGTACGGTTTGGTCGAAACTCACGCGGACGGCAGAATTAAACGTTTCCTGGAAAAACCGAATCCCGAAGAACTGGCAAAAACCAATCTCGACACGATAAACGCCGGAACTTACATCCTGGAGCCGGAAGTTTTGGATTTGATTCCGAAAGGCGAATCTTATTCGTTTGAATACGGAGTTTTCCCCGATTTGCTTCGGCGTCGGGAAGAGTTTTTCGCCTATTTGCCTGATGAAACTTACTGGTTGGATATTGGAACTCCGCAGCGTTATCTGCAAGCTCATCACGACCTTTTAGCCGGACGAGTCAAAGATTTTAAAACCAAGACCAACTTCAACACGATAGATTTATCGGAAAACGTGGAAATCGACCGGAAGTCTATTATCGATGAAGATTGCGTTATCAAGTTCGGCGCGAAAATCATCAATTCGGTTTTAGGGCGCGGAGTTTTCGTCGAAGAAAACACGGTGATAAAGAATTCCGTGATTTTATCAAACACACAGATAAAAACTTCGGTCAGCATATCCGGCTCGATTATCGGAAACGATTGTCACATCGGAAATAACCGCGTTGTCCGGGCAGGAACGATTCTCGGCGACAGGGTTTCCTTATAATTTTCAATTTTAACTTTTCCAGAAACACGCGCGAAGCGAGGGCGAAAACCGCTCTTGCTTGGCGCGTATTTCCGCGTTTCGGGAAAGTTTTAATAATCAAACCTCAGATTACCTGTTCGATAACTCAACAATCTCAAACCGAATCTGGAATCGTCGCCGGATTGTGCTTATAATAGGACCACGACTTATGCACAAAGCCGTTGTATATCACACAATTAGTTCACCGAAAACGCCTCTGCCGGTGAACACCGACGTTTCGCCCGAGCGATTCGAGGAACATCTGCGGTGGCTGGCGAAACGTCGGGAACGAGTCGTCACGCTTCGGGAGACGCTTTCCGCGCCGAAAAATAAAAATTTGATTTCAATTACTTTCGACGACGGCTATCTGGACAATCTAACCGTCGCTCTGCCGCTTTTGGAAAAATACGATTTGCCGATGACGCTTTTTATGGCGGCGGATTTCCTCGGCAAAGAAGGGTATCTGACATCGGACAATTTGAAGTTTCTGGCGACTCATCCGCTCATCACGATCGGCTCGCACACTTTTCGCCATTTTCATCTGACACAGCTTTTGCCGGAAGAAGCGCGGTTCGAGCTTTTCGAATCGAAAAGAATTTTAGAAGAAATCACGGAGAAAACCGTTGATTTGCTGGCGTATCCATACGGCGACTGCAACCAAGCGATTGAGCGTTTGAGCGAACAGTGCGGCTATACGGCGGCGTGGTCGGTCTGGAACGGAAAAAACACCGCGCACTCGCGCTGGCGCGTGCCGCTCGGCAGAAACGACAACTTGCTCCGGTTTATCGCCAAAGTTTCGCCTTTTTATTTTCCGGTCAAGCAGATTTTGAAACCGCCGGTCACCGAAGCGCGACAGAGAAACGAGCAAAACGAATTGCGCCAGGCGGAATAAAAACATTGGAGTTTGAGGAAATCGGAAATGAAAATTCTTTTTTACAGTCACACAGGCACAGTCAGCGGCGCGGAAAATATTTTGCTGCTCGCCCTCAAACGCCTTAACCGCAACCGTTTTACCGCGTCGGCAATTTGTCCGGCAGAAGGAAATCTGGCTGAAAAAATTTCGGAACTCGGCGTTCCGTGCCGAACGGTCGCGCCGCTCGAAATGCGTTTTACCTGGCGCGTCGATTTGCTTTTTAAATATCTGCTCTCGTTTTGCCGCACCTTCAAACAGTTGCGCCGTGCAATTGCCGAAGCTAAACCCGATTTGATTCATGCTAACAGCATCCGCGCCGGATTGGTTGCGACGGCGGCGAGCATTTTCACGGGCAAACCCGTATTTTGGCATTTGCAGGACGAATTGCCGCGCCACCCGTTGAGTTCGGCGATTCGCCTTTTTGCCGCCGCGTCTTCGCGCGTCCGCTTAATTGCCGCGTCGCAGGCAACCGCCGACAGTTTTTACGGGCGCATCTTGCGTTTGTTCAAAAATCGTCTGCCGCTGCGCGTCATTCACAACGTCATCGAGTTGGAAAAATTTGAAGTCGATTCACGCAATCGCCAAAAAGTTCGTGAAGAATTCGGGTTTGACGAAAATGAATTTGCGATTGGCATCGTCGGGCAAATCACTCCGCGCAAAGGTCAACTCGAACTCATTCGCACATTTGCCGAAGCCCGGAAACAACTTCCGCGCTCAACTCTGCTCATCGTCGGCGCGCCGATGTTCAATCGAGATGATTTGTATTTTGAAGAGTTGAAACAGACTGTGCGGGAACTCAATCTGGAAAATCGCGTTAAATTTACCGGCAAGCGCAGCGATGTCGCTCAAATGATGCAGTCTCTGGATGTTTTGGTCGTCAACTCGAAAAGCGAAGCGTTCGTCATCGTGGCGATTGAAGCGATGGCTTGCGGCACGCCCGTCATTGCTACCGAAGTCGGCGGAATCCGCGAAATGATTGAACATCAAGTCAACGGCTGGCTCGTTCCGTTTGGCGACGAGCGGCTTTTGAGCGACGCGTTAATCACGCTGAATCGTCAGCCCGAAATGCTTGCGGCATTTTCCGAAGCCGGAAAAAAATTGGTCGCCGAGCGATTTCACGCCGAGAAATTTATCGCTGATTTAGAAGATTTTTTTGAACAGTCCGTCACTCAATCTGAAAAACAAGGTACGTTTTTATTGGCTGAACAGTAATTTTCGCTGAAAAACAAACAAAAACAAAATGTCAAAGATCGCACTGGCGCACGATTATTTTATCCAAATGGGCGGAGCCGAACGAGTCGCCGAAGAGCTGCACTCGATTTTCCCGACCGCTCCGATGTTGACGACCGTCGACCGGCGCGACGAGCTGCCGCACGGCTTGAGCAAAAAAAATGTCCGCACGTCCTGGATGCAGCGGCTGCCGGTAAATATCGAAAACCACCGGAATTATTTTCTGCTTTTTCCGCTGGCGGTCGAGAGTTTCGATTTGTCTGACTTTGATTTGATTATCAGCAGCAGTTCAGGCTACGCGAAAGGTTTGAGAAAGAAAAAAGGCGCGATTCACATCAATTATTGCCACACGCCGATGCGCTGGGTCTGGCGTTACGAAGATTACGCCGCCCGCGAACAATTTGGCGGTTTGAAGCGAAAAGTCTTGCCGTTGCTGCTCGAAAATTTGAAACGCTGGGATTTACGCGCCGCCGCGCAGCCGGATTTTTATATCGCCAATTCGCAAATCGTCGCCGACCGCATCAAGCAATGTTACGGGCGCGACGCGACGGTAATTCCGCCGCCGATTGATGTCGATAGATTTTCGATTGACGAGCCGGACGAAGATTTTTACCTTTTGCTTTCGCGCCTGAATCCATACAAACGCCTTGACGTGGCAATCGAAGCCTGCAAAAAGCTCGACTGTCCGCTCGTCGTCATCGGCGACGGCGCGGCGCGTGAGCAGCTCGAAAAAATTGCCGGACCGAAAACCAGATTTCTGGGACGCCAGCCCGATTCGGTCGTCGCGCAATACGCCGGTCGCTGTCGCGCGCTGATTTTTCCGGGCGAAGAAGATTTCGGCATGACACCGCTTGAAATCAATGCCGCCGGACGACCGATCATCGCTTTTCGCGCAGGCGGCGCGACCGAAACGGTCGTCGAGGGCGAAACCGGCGTGTTTTTCAACAAGCAAACGCCTGAATCGCTCATCGGCGCGATTGAAGAATTTGAAAGTCTTTCGTTCGACCGCCTGACGCTGCGCCGCCACGCCGAAAAATTTGACCGCCATGTTTTCGCCTCGCGCATTCGTGAATTTGTCGGAAATATCGTTCCCGCCGCCCAAACATCGGAAATTTTGGGAACAAACGTCAATTCGGCATTTATAAACCAAACGCCCATCGCGTAACACCGGAGAAAATCAGTGCTTGAGTTTCATTCATCTTTAGATTTACCGCAAAACGGCGGTTTGCCCAACGCGAAAACTTGCTCAATGACTGTCAAAACCGATTTGCCGTCAGATGAGCGAATTCGCGTTGTTCGCATCGCTCACGCTAGCTTGACACCGGCTCTGCGCGGGCGTGAACGCGCTCTGGTGAAACGATTTCCGCAAATCGATATGGAAGTTGTGACGCCGCCGCGCTGGTGTGAGACGAACGTCGATGTCGAAACCGTGCCGGACGATTTGTTTCCGGTCAGAACCGCCAGAACGTTTTTCTCAAAACACATTCAGCTTTTCGCTTACGATCCGTTTCCGATAATCGAAGCGTTTCGCCGTCATAAACCGCACATTATCGATATGGATCATGAGCCGTACAGCGTGCCGTGCGCCGAAATTATCACTTTGCGAAATTGGTTCGCGCCGCAAACTCCGATTGTGATGCAGACGGCGCAAAACATTTTGAAAAAATATCCGCCGCCGTTCTCATTTTTGGAAAAGCGGGCGTTACGGCAAGTTTCGGCGGCTTATATGTGCAGCGAAACCGTCAGGGATGTTTTAGACGCGAAAGGTTTTCGCCGACCGACACGAATTGCTTATTTCGGCGTCGATCTGGAAATGTTTCGTCCCGCCGAACTGACTGCCGAGCGACCGTTTACAATCGGCTACGTCGGACGTTTGCTGCCCGCCAAAGGCGTGCTTGTTTTGATTGACGCGCTGACTCGAATCAAATCCGATAATTGGCGATTGCTAATCGTCGGCGACGGCACGGAAAGAGCCGCGATGGAGCGAACATTAGCCGAACACGGTTTATCCGAGCGTTGTGAATTCACGGGCGCGGTGCCATACGAAAAAACGCCCGGATATTTTCAAAAGCTGGACGTTCTGGTTGTTCCGACAATAACGACAAATAAAATCCGCGAGCAATTCGGGCGCGTGATTGTCGAAGCGATGGCTTGTCGAGTGCCGGTCGTCGGCTCGACCTGCGGAGCCATTCCCGAAGTGATCGGCGACGCAGGGATCGTCACGCCGGAAAACGATTCGGCAGCTTTAGCGGTACAATTGCAGCGCTTGCTGCGCGACGAAAATTTACGAAAAACTCTGGCTGAAGCGGGAAGGCGGCGCACGGCGGAAAATTTTACCTGGGAACGCGCGGCGGAACAAATTTTTGCGCTGTATCAATGTGTTCTGAAATCGAAAAAACTCTGTTCTTAGTCGAAGATTCAACATTATAAAGAATAAATGTCTTAGAGACTGTCTGAAAGGTAGGAAGTAGAACGCCGATGAACGCTGATTTGACGGATGTCCACTGATTTTTTCAATCATCTCTGCGTGTCAATCAGCTTAATTGATGTTCGTCTGTGTCCACTTTGCCGAAAATTTCCTTCAAATTTTTACTGTTCAAACAGTTTCTTAACAAAACTCGCCGGTCAAGCACTCGTCTGAGAATCCGTTCCGGTCAGGTTTATCGCAACTGCTCCGAGTGCGGCTTTTCCGCTTGAATCAGGGTTTAGCTTCGCCTTACGTTCGCTCAACGACCTCGACTTTTTCGCAGCATAATCTCGTCGAAGCGTTTATCTATGACGGAGAAAGTGTTTGTAAATTTATAACCAATCAGATTGTTCTCCGCCGGCAATATGTTTTTTTCTGCCGCAGGTATTTCTGGAAGACGACATTAATTGAAACTATTTCCAGATACCTAATCAATAAAAGGACTGTTTTCTAATACTTAAACTTTTCTATAGCACGGCTTGCTCGATGCTTGCGATTCTGACGCTAATTACTTTGTCCGTTACCGGTTTGCAGGCGCACGAGCAAGGCAGTAAAAGCTCATGATGAACGAGTTGCGCGGGTTTTGAGTAACGACTTCAGCGACGAGAAATCTATTTGACGCGCGCATTGTTGACAGCTTGGCGGCGGCGCTAAATTGCAGCCGCTTTCGTCTGAGAACAAACTAAAACCGCCGCTCGCGCTCGTAAATTTAGCCTTGACGAACCGCCGCCACTCATATAATTTGTTATTTGGAGATATGAGCCTCGTCGCTCCACACCTACTTGTGATTCTCGAAGCAATCAAACTTAAGATACCGTTTTACAAACGCCGGTTTTGCATCCGACCGGAATCGACCTGTTGCGGCGAATTTTCGGCGGTAACAATTTGTCTTTAGAAGAATGGATGTAACTCGACCCTAAATATATAGGACTTACGCAGTTGAATAGATATTTGATAAAAATAAAGAATGAATCCGCCAAAAGTAACTGACGAAGATTACATTAACTTTATCATCGCCACGCCGCGCGACGTAACCGCAACGGAAGCCGGGCGCGTGCAGCCGGTGGGCAGAGACGCTCCCGCACACGACGCTTTTACCCGGCTGCTTGAAAGGCTCGAACCCGATGC
>Ga0136618_10000025_pt1 | contig 32480 bp, 27 predicted proteins | sample AntDrymUQ3302106_2_FD_104805 | JGI IMG/M metagenome (GOLD analysis project Ga0136618, IMG submission 104805) | Polar desert sand microbial communities from Dry Valleys, Antarctica - metaG UQ330 (21.06) | ecosystem: Environmental > Terrestrial > Soil > Desert | place: Antarctica: Dry Valley... | reverse complement strand
CGTCTGAAACAGAGTTCAAACGCGCTATCGAACTTAGCCCGAACAATTCTGATGCCCGTCGCGGTTACGCGCATCTGTTTTCAAATTTAGGACGACACGAAGAAGCGATTGCGGAAGTCAAGCGAGCCAGAGAACTCGACCCGCTCACTTTAATTACCAACGCGCTCGAAGGTCAATTTTTGTTTTACGCCGGGCGCGATGACGAAGCAATTGCCAGATTCAACAAAACGCTGGAAATCGAGCCGAACTATTGGATTGCACACAATGGTTTGGGGCGAGTTTATATTCGTCAGGGACGCTATGCGGAAGCCATCGCCGTATTGACAAAAGCCAGAGAATTTTCCGGCGGCAGCACCGAACCTATCACGCAATTAGGCTACGCGCTGGCAAAATCGGGAAACCGCGAACAGGCGCAAGCCACGCTCGCGGAATTGAAATCGCTCGCCGCGGTAAATTTTGTTCCGGCATCCAATTTTGCTATGATTTACAACGGCTTGAGCGAGAAAGACGAAGCGTTAAACTATCTCGAAAAATCATTTCAAGAGCGTGAAGTGCAAATATCATTCGTCAAAATTGACCCGCGCTGGGATGAATTTCGCACCAATCCGCGCTTTGTCGAGATTATCAAACGAATGAATCTCGAATAATTAAACGAACACTAAATTGAAAATAGAGAATGCTTCACAATCATAAAAATTGTGAAGCATTCTCAAAAAACCTTTGTGAATTCGATTATTCAATCGTCGCGGAAATTTCGCTCGAAGCCGTATCGGTTGACCAGATTTGCGGAGTTTCCAGAACATCTTCCGCCTTGACATCTTCGAGCGCAAGATTCAAAACTTCGTCAATCATTTCAACCGTGTGAATCGTCAAATCCGCGCGCACTTCATCGGGAATGTCAGCCAAATCCTTTTCGTTATCCTTCGACAAAATAATAGTCTTCAAACCGAAACGATGCGCGGCGAGCATTTTTTCCTTCACGCCGCCGATTGGTAAAACCTTTCCGCGCAAAGTTATCTCGCCGGTCATCGCAACGTTATGTCTGGCTTTTTTGCCGGTCAGAGCCGAAACCATCGCCGTCGCCAGAGTGATTCCCGCGCTCGGACCGTCTTTCGGAATCGCGCCTTCGGGAACGTGAATATGCAAATCCTTTTTGTGAAAATCCTTCGGGTCAATGCCGAGTTTTTCGGCTCGTGTGCGGATACAGGTTAAAGCGGCGTATGCCGATTCCTGCATCACTTCGCCGAGTTTTCCGGTTAGTTTTACTGCGCCGCGACCTTTAACCAAAGTTGCTTCGACCTGCAAAACTTCCCCGCCGACTTCCGTCCACGCCAAACCGTTGACCAGACCGATTTCGCTTTTTCTGGCAATATCCTGTTTGCGGAAACGAATCGTGCCGAGCAGCTCGCGCACTTTTTCCGCGTCAATCTCTTCTCTAAAATCTTCTGATTTATTGGAAGCAACAAACTTTCTGGCTACTTTTCTGAGGCAGGAACTAAGTTCCCTTTCCAGATTTCGCACGCCCGCTTCTCGCGTGTAATGGCGAATGACTTCTAACACGCCGTCGTCGGTAAATTTTATTTTTTCGATGTCTAAACCGTTGCCTTCGGCTTGTTTCGGAATCAAATGACGTTTGGCGATTTGCGCTTTTTCGCGTTCGGTGTAGCCGGAAAGCGTCAAGATTTCCAGACGGTCTTGCAGCGCGGGCGGAATCGTGTGCAGAACATTTGCCGTGGCGATAAAAAACACTTGCGACAAATCGTAATCAACATCGAGATAATGGTCGCGGAAAGTGTTGTTTTGTTCCGGGTCGAGAACTTCGAGCAGTGCCGCCGACGGGTCGCCGCGAAAATCCTTGCCGAGTTTGTCAACTTCGTCGAGTAAAATCACCGGATTGATTGTCCCCGCGCGTTTCATCAATTGGACGATTTGACCGGGAAGCGCGCCGATATAAGTTCGGCGATGACCGCGAATTTCGGCTTCGTCGTGAACGCCGCCCAATGAAAGGCGCGCGAATTTTCTATTCGTCGCTTTGGCGATTGATTTTCCCAGCGACGTTTTTCCGACGCCGGGCGCGCCGACAAAACAAAGAATCGTGCCTTTCGGATTTTTGACGAGCTGGCGAACCGCCAGATATTCCAAAATGCGTTCTTTGATTTTTTCAAGCCCGTAATGGTCTTCGTTGAGAACCATTTCGGCTTCGTTCAAATCGTTAATTTCTTCTGAAGTTTCTTTCCAGGGAACATTTATCAGCCAGTCGAGATACGAACGCGAAACAGTGCTTTCGGCTGACATCGGCGGCATCGCTTCAAGCCGCGAAAATTCCTGCATCGCCTTTTCCTTGGCTTCTTCGGTCATCCCTGCTTCTTCGATTTTCTTTTTCAGTTCGTCGAGTTCCGCCTTGTCGTCTTTGCGCCCGAGTTCCTTGTGGATTGATTTGATTTGCTCGTTGAGATAATACTCGCGCTGGTGCTTGTCCATCTGCTTTTTCGTGCGGGCTTGAACCGTCCGGTCAAGCTGTTTTTTCTCGATTTCGCCCTCGAGAATCTCAACCAATTTTTGCAGCCGTTCCTGAACTGAAAAAAGTTCGAGCAATTGCTGTTTTTCTTCAACCGAAATACGAAGATGCGAACTCATCGCGTCGGCAATTTGCGCGGCGGAAATTCCCCTCAGCGAAGCGTGCAGTGTGTCGGTGTAAGCATCCGGCGATGCTCGCAGAAATTGTTCGACCAGTGTGCTGATTCTTTGAAGCAGTCCGTCGGTACGGTAGCCCGATTCGTCAATTGATTTGACCGGACGCACGAGCGCGAAAAACATTCCTTCGTCGTCCTGTTCAAAACGCACGGCTTGACCGCGCTCGCGTCCTTCGACGACGACCTTGATTTGTCCGTTATCCTGCTTTTGCGCCTGCAAAATGCGCCCTAAAGTTCCGACCGTGTAAATCTGCTCCGGATTCGGCTCGTCAACCGTCGCGTCGTGCTGCGTGGCAAGAAAGATATTCTTTTCGCCGACCATCGCTTCTTCGAGTGCCTTTACCGAACTCGGACGACCGATTTTGAAAGCAACTTTCGTGAACGGAAAAATAACCACATCGCGGATAGGAACCATCGGAAAACGCTGAATATCCGGCGGCATCTGGTCTGTAAATTCTTGCATAAAAATTTAAAACTTCTCTCGTAAAAATTTAATTTGTTGATTGAGTAAATACCTATTAGTTTCGTAATTTTAATTTTAGAACATTTAAGAGGTGATTTGCCAACTCTCACGAAAATTTTTATTTAAATGCAAAATGCGGAAAGCCGATAGCTTTCCGCATTCTCACTTTTCCCGGTCAAGCTTTTTACGCCGCTTCTTCAATTTCGCGGATGACTTCGAGCGCAGGTGCTTTGCGTTCGACCATATCTTTGGTGATTATCAACTCTTTGATTTTCTTTTGCGACGGCAGTTCATACATCGCCTCTAACAGAATTTCTTCAAGAATCATCATCAAACCACGCGCGCCGACTTTGCGGTGAAATGCTTGGTGGGCGACTGCTTTGAGCGAATCTTCGGTGAACTTCAGGCGAACATTGTCGAATTCAAATTTGCGCTGATATTGTTTGACCAGCGAATTTTTCGGCTCGGTTAAAATTTTAACGAGTGCCGCTTCGTCGAGTTCCTGCAGAACGCCCAGAACCGGCAGACGACCAACGAATTCGGGAATCAAACCGTAATGAATCAAATCTTCCGGTTCGAGTTTGTCGAATGCTTCGTTTTGTCTCTGCTTGCTGGATTTGACTTCGGCTTGAAAACCTAAGGATTTATTGCGAAAACGCTTTTCGACGACTTTTTCCAGACCGATAAACGCGCCGCCGCAGATAAATAAAATGTTGGTCGTGTCAACCGGACAAAATTCCTGCTGCGGATGTTTGCGCCCGCCCTGTGTCGGAATGTTGGCGATTGTTCCTTCTAAAATTTTGAGTAACGCCTGTTGAACTCCTTCGCCCGAAACATCGCGCGTTATTGAAGGATTGTCGTCTTTGCGGCAGATTTTATCGATTTCGTCAACGTAGATAATGCCTTGCTGAGCGCGCTCGACATCATTTCCGGCGGATTGCAAAAGACGCAAAATGACATTTTCCACATCTTCGCCGACGTAACCGGCTTCGGTCAAAGTCGTCGCGTCAACAATACAAAAAGGAACGCTCAAAATTCTCGCCAAAGTTTGCGCCAGCAGAGTTTTGCCCGTTCCGGTCGGACCAATTAATAAGATATTGGATTTTTGCAGCTCGACATCGGCACGAATTTTCGTCATCTCGATGCGTTTGTAATGCTGGTAAACCGCCACCGACAGACGCTTTTTGGTTTCGTCCTGCCCGATGACGTATTCGTCCAAAAATGTCTTTATCTCTTGAGGTTTCGGCAGCGCAGAACGAATGCCCGCGGTTTCAGCTTGCTCATCGTCGTTGATGATTTCGTTGCAAATGTCGATGCATTCGTTGCAGACATAGACACTCGGTCCGGCAATCAGCTTTTTGACTTCGTTTTGGGATTTCCCGCAAAACGAACAGCGCAAAATTTCTTCGGGACGTCTTATCATATTTTGGATTTTAGATTTTGGATTTTGGATTTGTCTGCTAGGAAAAAATTACGTCGAGATCAACGCTTTCTAATCCAAAATCTAAAATCCAAAATCCAAAATTATTTCTCTCGGTGTTCGATAACTTCGTCAATCAAGCCGTATTCCTTTGCCTGAATTGGCGACAAAATGCGGTCGCGTTCGACATCGAGTTCGACTTGCTCGTAAGGTTGACCGGAATGATGAGCCAAAATTCGTGAAGTCAGCTCGCGCATTCGCAGAATTTCCTCAGCCATAATGCGAATATCAGTTTGCTGTCCCGACGCGCCGCCGGAAGGCTGGTGAATCAAAATACGTGAATGCGGTAAGGCAAAACGTTTCCCGGGCGCACCCGCCGTCAGCAACAAAGCCGCCATCGAAGCGCATTGTCCGACGCAAATCGTCGTGACATCGTTGCGGATAAACTGCATCGTGTCGTAAATTCCCATTCCCGCCGTTATCGAGCCGCCCGGCGAATTGATGTATAAATTAATATCGCGTTCCGGGTCTTCGGCTTCCAGAAAAAGAAGCTGCGCGACAATCAGGTTGGCGACCATATCGTCAATCGGTGTGCCGATAAAGATAATGCTGTCCTTCAAAAGACGTGAATAAATGTCAAACGCTCTTTCGCCCCGCGAAGTTTGTTCGACTACCATTGGAACTAACATAATTTTCTCTCTTTTACAGTTTCGAGCAGTTTGTTCAAGAAATGGTTTAGCTTAACCGAGATAAAGTGTTGAAGTGATAGCTATTGCTAATCTGGATTACATTCTACATATTATCTTCAAAATTGCAAACTCTCAAAAATTAAATATAAATTTACCCCTAGGTTTAAAATTTATTTACCCTCTTTAGCTGACTTTTTCTTGGTTTCCTCGTCCACTATTTTTTTGTCTTCGGCTTTTTTCTTTTCAGCCTTTGGTTTCTTGACCTTTGTTTCCTCAGTTTCTTCCGTTTCTTTTTTGGTTTCTTTTTTAGGTTTTTTCTCCGACTCTTCGGACGTTTCTTCTTCAACTTGCGCCTGGCTTTCGTCAATCCACTCGCCGTCAGTAATCTTCGCGTTTTTCATTAAGGCTTCGACTGTCTTGCGCGTTCGCAGGCTGTTGGCGATTCCGTCTTCGCCGCCTTGCTGCGCCAGAGAAGCGCGAATGTCTTCGGGCGAAACGCGATAATGCTGTGCTATTTTTTCAATCTCTTCGTCAATTTCTTCTTTGAAAACTTCGACTTTTTCTTCTTCGGCAATTTTTTCCAGAAGCATCGCGCCGCGCACGTCACGCTCGGCTTGCCCGCGCATCTGGGTATACGCCATTTCAATAAAACTCTTTTCGACTTTGTTCACGTCAACGCCGCGCTGCGATAAATCCTGCGCGAAATTGTTCAAAAGATTCCGCGCCTGTGTCTCAATCAAAGCGTTCGGAACTTCAAATTCGTGGTTTTCAATTAGTTTGGCAATCAAATCGTTACGCACGCGATTGTCGGCTTCCTCCCTTGCGACATATTCCAAATCGCCGCTCAATTTCTCGCGCAAATCCTTCATTGATTTAAAATTATCGTCCAGACTTTGCGCCCATTCGTCGTCGGCTTCGGGAAGCTCAACTCTGCCAACGCTCTTTATTTTTGCCCGGTAATTGACGGTTTTTCCAGCCAGCGCGGGCGACGTAAATTCCGGCGGATAGGCGACGGTGAATTCCTTTTCTTCGTCTTCTGATACGCCGATTAAATTTTCCGTGAACGATTTCTCAATCATCGCATCGCCGAGTTTAACTTCTAAATCGTCGGCTTTTATCGGCTCGGTATCGGGTTCATCGGAAAACGCGCCTTCCAAATCAACAATCACCGTGTCACCTTCTTCGGATTTGCGGTCTTCAATCGGAATCAGCGTTGCATATTGTTGTCGGCGTTCGTCTATTATCGCCTCAAGCTCGCCTTCTCCAGGCGGACGCACGCGGCGCACGACTTCCAATTTTTTGTAATCAGGCATCGGAATTTCCGGCATCACTTCAATGTGCGCCTTCAAAATTACCGGCTGCGAGCCATTGAGTTTCAAATTCTCGGAATCTTCCAAGTGCAGATGCGGCTCGCTCAACGGATGCAAATTGTTTTCCTGAATCGCTTCGACGACTTTTTTCGACACGATTTCCTGCAAAACTTCCGACCGGATTTCTTCCTTAAAACGCATCCGCACGACATCGAGCGGCGCGTAGCCTCTGCGAAAGCCATCAACTTGCGCGCCTTTTGTATATTTCCGGCTGACCTTGTTATAAACTTCCCTGACCGCTTCGGGTTCAATCTCAATCGTTAATTCCTTCTGCGTCGGGGAAATTACCTTTATATCTGTTTTCATTTAAATTTAAGATTCAAAATTTAGGATTCAAGATTCAAGATTCAGAATTCAAGATTAAATTTCACAGCTTTCAATTTTGAATCCTGAATCTTGAATCTTGAATTGTATTTGGTGCTGAGGGCGAGACTCGAACTCGCACGCCTTACGGCACGGGCTTCTAAGACCCGCGCGGCTACCGATTACGCCACCTCAGCTAAATAACAATTAATTTTCAACTTGTTTCCGTCTTTCGACCAGCATAATTACCTGTTAAAGAATGACAATTTGGACACAATAGTTGTAAATTTGAAAGCCTATTATCGAAACGATTTCCGTTTATATGATGCAATTCTAAAGGAATTAGCTCGTCTAGCCATTTTTCACGTTTACACACTTCGCATATCCTTATCTTAAGATTGTCTCTTAGTAACTTTAATTTCAACTTATGACTACTAATCGTGCTTCCTTTGTAAAGAAATTCAGAGGCAGACTTTCGATGAGGAGATGATTTACAACCTTTACCACCCATATTGCCCTTATATGAAAATCCGAGTTTTTTTAAATAAGAATCAAGTGTTGACGGTCTGCAATTAAGTTCCAAACACATCTTTGCTTTCGGCTGTAGTTCCGAAATCCATAGTTCAATTTCGTTGCGCCGCTTAAGTATATCTTCTCTCATTTATCTTATCGAAAATGTGGCAAACCTGAAGTTCTATTTACTAATAGTACAACAAATTTGAATTTATCGGATTAGCGCGAGAATGTCTAGCGAGGCAAAATTTAAGTGATGTTCTAATCTGAGTTGCCGGAAAATAATTGTTTTTTGATAATTTAAAAGTTGGCTTACGACCGTTTAATAAATTAGCAAACTGATTTAATAACGAATTATTGGGTTTTAATTTATATTTATATTCGTAAGATATTAGGTAAAACCGGGCGTTTCTGAGACTTTGATACGGCTTTGGATATATTCACAATATCCGGAGCAAGGATGCTCTGACTAACTTGAGACTCTTAACTTGGAATCTTTTTTAAGTTCTTTCCAAATTAAAGTTATTTCACCATCCGAATCTATATCAACAATTCGAAAAACGAGCGTAATATCATCATAATAATTAACCCATCTGTAATATCGAACTTTATAGTAATTTACTGAGCGCATAGCAAAGGTTTTATTAATCCTGGCTAAAACGTTAGTGTTGTAAATTTTGTCCTTATATTCAAAACCTTTCGCAAATTGCTCTCGTTGTTTTGGGATTTCCGAAAGGCGTTTTGCAGGTAAAAAGCGTGTCAGAAATTGTATTTCTTCATTGTTCGAGTTGACCGAATTTATATCCAAATCGCCTAAATCGACGATAAGCCCTAGAAGCAGAGGCGTAAAGCCAACTGACAAATTGTTATCACTGTAAGAAATATCTGATTTAAACAAAGCTGAGTGCGATTCCTCGCTGAATGAATACCGGGAGCCCATTCCAATAATTGGAAGACCTTGAGTGCATTTCAAATCATTGGCATTTACAATCCTTGGGTCACATTTCGGATTTGGAAGGATTTTCACAATACCTGTTTTGGATAAACTTAGAAACTGCCTGTATTTTGTTACATTTTTATCTGATGGAGTAATTCGCTTTTCCTGCTCTTTTGTTAACTTTCCGTAAAATCTTTCAATTTTTGGCAAAGGCGCCCGTTGATTCTCCGAACGCTCTAATATTTCCCTAACCGTTTTTCTTTCAAATTCCTGCTCAGATGTTGACTGTCCGAAAACCAAAGTCGAGAAAGTTAAAAAGCAGAATAATGTGAAACCGATTCTTTTTATTATGATTGAAGTTTTGTCCATATTATTTTAGCTATCTCTTTTGGATTAACTTCTTTTGATTACAATTTGCCAATCGAATATCTCTTGTTCTATCTCAAAAGGGTCGTATCTGAATTTAATAACAACTTCCCAGCAAGCCAAATCGAGAACATTACCATAATTCAAGAAAAAAATGTCAGACTTTGTTCGGTTGTAATTATTCAGAGAGGTATTTTCGCTTGTATTCTTCCAAACTTTTGTCAGCATTTTTCAATTCGCTGATACCAATCGGTTCTGTGTTTTCGATTTGCGCGATTTCCGGTTTTTTGAGCATTTTATAACCGATTGTTCCCGCGATGGCGATAACGCCAATCCAAAACAAATACCATAATGCGCTGTAAAAGATTCCGACCAGAGTAAAACCGAGCATTACCGCGATGAAAATTCCGATTCCGATGAGAATTATTTTTATCAAGTTCATTTTGTCTAAATCCTTCGTCGTTAAAATCATTATTCGTGCAAAAGTTAATCTTATCGTATAATTTCAGACATCAATAATCAAACTTTTTGAGGAAACAAAATTGATTTCAAACGGCGTAACACTCAGGGAAATTGCCGAAAAACTAAATGCCGAAATTAGTGCGGACGAAAACGCTGTGGTTTCCGACGTAACGCACGATTCGCGGCAAGTGGGAACGGGTTCGCTGTTTGTCGCCGTGCGCGGTTTGACAATGGACGGACATCGGTTTGTCGAAGACGTGATGCGGCGCGGCGCGGTCGGCATAATCTCGGAATTCGATGCGCCGGAAAATTTTCAGGCGGCGTGGCTGAAAGTTTCGGATGCGAGAAAAGCATTGGCACAAGCCGCAGCAGTTATCAACCGAAATCCTTCGCACCAATTAAAGCTCGTCGGAATTACCGGCACGAACGGCAAAACCACGACGACATATTTAATCTTTGCGCTGGCGAAAGCCAACGGCGATAAAGGCGCGATGCTGACAACGGTTGAATACCGCATCGGCGAAAAAAGCGAACCGGCTGTGCGAACCACGCCCGAAGCGTCCGACACCAACCGATTTTTGCGCCAAGCGGTCGAGGAAAATTGCCAAATGGCGGTGATGGAAACTTCATCGCAGGCGATTGATTTGCATCGCTGCGACGCGCTTCGTTTTCGAGTGGCGGTTTTTACGAACCTGACGCGCGACCATTTGGATTATCACCGGACAATGGAAAATTATTTCGACGCGAAAAAGCAATTGTTTGATGGACGTTTGGGCGAAAAGCCCGCGTCGAGCGTGATAAATATCGATGATGAATACGGCGCGAGATTGGCGGATGAATTAGAGAAGAACGATCAAAAAGTCATAACCTTCGCGCAAAACAATCCGGCGGATTTGACGGCGGAAAATATCGAAGTTTCTCTGATAAAAGGCACGTCTTTTTTAATAAAAACTCCAATTGGAGAAAAAAATATCACATCGCCTCTGGTCGGCAAGCCGCACGTTTATAATATGCTGGCGGCGACGGCGGTTGCGCTTGAACTCGGCTACGATTTGGATAAAATCGGTGAAGGTTTGGAAACTTGCATCGGCGCGCCCGGACGTTTCGAGCGCGTTCCGCACGACGGCGATTTTGCCGTCGTGGTAGATTATGCACATTCGGACGACGCGCTTTTAAATACTTTGAAAACGGCGCGGGATTTGACCGGCGGACAAATTATCACGGTTTTCGGCTGCGGCGGCGACCGCGATAAAACCAAACGCGCACCGATGGGCGAAGTTGCCGGAACGCACAGCGATTTGGTGATTGTTACATCCGACAATCCGCGCACGGAAAATCCTCTAAAAATTCTTTCTGAAATCGAAGTTGGTTTGAAACAAACGAATTGCCCGTATTTAGTCATCTCCGACCGGCGCGAAGCAATTCATCGAGCAATTCAAAAAGCCGGACGAGGCGACGTCGTCTTAATCGCGGGCAAAGGTCACGAAACTTATCAGATAGTCGGCAGCGAAAAATTTCATTTCGACGACCGGAAAATTGCCAGGGAAGCATTGGAGAATTTAATGGAAAACTGAGTTTAACGGAAAACTGAAAACGGAAAATGGAAAATAAGTTTTTGAATTTGAAACATTTTCCGCTTTCCGTTTTCAGTTTTCCGTTTTAAGGAAGCTTATCAATAAATTTTTCAAGAAAATTCTTTTGCGCGTCCGACAGTTCGACAAAAACAACAGCGAAACCGATTTCGTAAATATGATTGACGACTTTGCCCCAGATTTGAACTTTCATTTTGTCAGCCAAGGGTAAAAAAATCTTGACGTTTTCGCCGTCTTTGACCTCGCCCGAACACAGCACAAAACAGCCTTGTCTGCTAAGGTCGTTTATCGTGCCTTGCTTTCTGCCGCTTGAGCCTTCCCATTCAATCTCGATATTGACGGCTAAACGCTCGATGATACGCCGCTCGTTCCCGCTCCTTCTGTCTTTTATCATAGTAGTCAGTAGCCAGTAGCCAGTAGTCAGTAGAAGATTCTTTATGCTTCCGGGTTCTGATTTCCGACTTTCGACTTTTTGGTCAAATAATAATAGACGGGCAATCCCAAGGCAATCAGGAAAATTCCGGCGAGTGATTGCGTCGGTGACGTAACAATCGTGTTTATTAAAAGCCAGCCGGCGACCAGCAGAAATAAAATCGGCACAACCGGATAGCCAAACGCCTTGTAAGGTCTTTCGGCATCGGGATATTTTCGGCGGAAAACAAAAACCGAAGTCGTGACCAGCGCGTAGAAAATCCACGAACCGAAAATAACGTAGTCGGTCAAAGTGTCGAAAGAACCGGATAAAGCCAGCAGGCAAGCCCAGATTCCCTGCACGATCAACGCGCCGACCGGAACGCGCGTGCCGGTTGAAAGCCTGCCGAGGGATTGAAACATCAAACCGTCCTGCGCCATTGCATATGGCACACGCGCTCCGGTCAAAATCGAAGTGTGCAGCGTTCCGAGCGACGAAGCCATCAGTCCCGCCGTCATCAAAACAATCGCGCCCGCGCCTAAAAATCTGACTGTAACTTCACGCGCTACCGAAGAATCTTTGGAGACGCTCGCAATTTGCGTCGGGTCTAAAATGTAGAAATAAGCGATGTTCACAAAAACATACAAAATAATAATTAAAATCGTACCGCCGATGAGCGCAATCGGGATATTTCTCTGCGGATTTTTTACTTCGCCGGCAACTAAAGTCAAATTGTTCCAGCCGTCATAACCCCAAAGTGCGCCGAGCATCGCCGCGCCGAAACCCGCCGCGAAAGAAGTTCCCGCCACGCCGTATCTGACCGCGTCTTCCACACCTTCGCAGGTTCCGCCGTCGTTCAACATTCCGAAATGCGCGAAAGTTCCGTCCGCCAGCAGAAACGCGCCGACACCGACAAGCAGTATCAACGCAATTTTTATGACGGTAAAATATGTCGCCAGTTGTCCGCTGACCGAAACCGACGCGCAGTTTATCGTAGTGACAATGACAATCATCATCACGGCGATAAGCTGCAGCGATGTTAATTCGTATTGAGAGCCGAAAATATTGGTTGTAAAGAGTGTCTGTTTGAGTTTCCCGCCGAGAAAGTCATTCAAAAAAATCGCAAACGCCACGGCAACCGCCGCCTGCGAGCCGGTTTTGGCAATAAAAATCTGCATCCAGCCGTAAAGAAAACTCCAAATTCGCCCGTAGGCATCGCGCAAAAAAACATATTCACCGCCCGCCTGGGGTTTCATCGCCGAAAGTTCCGCGTAAGTCAAAGCTCCGGCGAGCGACAAAATTCCCGCCGCAATCCACGCAATTATCACCCAGGTCGGACTGCCGACATTACAAGTCATCACCCGCGCTTTTAAAAAAACGCCCGTGCCGATGACATTTCCCAAAATAATCGAAATCGCCGCAATCAGACCAAGCCCGCGCACTAAAGTTATTTTATTTATCGAATTTGAAGCCATAAGTTTTTACAGTTTAATAGATAATGGATAGTGGATAACGGATAATGAAAAACAGTATATTTTATATTTATCATTTTTCGCTAACCATTATCGAATTTATTGATGCGCGAAATTCAAATTACAGCCGACGAGTTGGTTTTATCCTTGCTCGAACTCTCCGAACAAAAGCAAGTTTGTTTTCTGGACAGCTGCGGCGTTTCACATCTCGGCTCGCATCTTTTGATTGCCGGAATCGAGCCGGTTGAGACGTTAAATATCACGAATGAAAATCCGTCTAAAACGCTCGAAATATTTGATAAAAAACTCGCTCAGCCCGATTCAGCCTGCATCTTTACGATTTCCTACGATTTCGGCTTGAAGCTGGAAAACATCGAGCGGCGCAAAAAGGAATTTCCCGCCTTTCCGGAACCCGACATTTTTCTTGCCGTTTTCGACTGCTTGATAATACACGATTACGACACGGGTAAAACAAATCTAATCGGAAGCGAAAAGCGTTTTGACCCGATTGAAAATATGCTTTTGAAACGTTCGAAACAGAACCGAAACTCTGTCAGAGATTCGCGAGAAAAATCTTCGATTCGCTCGAACTTTTCCCGTGAAAATTATGTTTCGACTGTCAAAAAAATTCAGGAATTTATTAGGCGCGGCGATACTTATCAAACAAATTTGACTCAGCAAATACTCGCTGAACTTCCCGAAAATTTGACCGCGCAAAAAATCTTTTGGCGGCTTAGGAAATCTCATCCCGCGCCGTTTGCCGCATTTCTCAAGCGCGATGAGGATTTTGTCGTCAGCATTTCGCCGGAAAGGTTTCTCAAAGTTCAGAGTTCAGAGTCCAGAGTCCAGAGTCGAAGGATTTCGACATCGCCGATAAAAGGAACACGACCGCGCGGGAAAAGTAAAACGGAAGATGATTCGCTGCGAAACGAACTTCTTGAGAGCGTCAAAGATCGTGCCGAAAACGTGATGATTGTTGATTTACTGCGTAACGACATCGGTAGAATTTGCGAATTCGGCAGCGTCGCGGTTGAAAAACTTTGCGATTTGGAAACGCATCCGACGCTTTTTCACCTTGTTTCAACCGTGTCGGGAAAACTTTTGGCAGATGTAAATTTTGCCGACATAATCATAGCCGTTTTCCCGTGCGGCTCAATTACGGGCGCGCCGAAAATTCGCACAATGCAGATAATTGACCGTCTCGAAACTGCCGACAGAGGACTTTCGATGGGCGCAATCGGATATTCGATTCAAAATTCAAAATTCAAAATTCAGAATTCAGAATTTAATCCGGATACTCTCAACTCACCACTCTACACTCTCCATTCTTTAGATATGAGTGTTGCGATTCGCACGATGGTTATTCGCGGACGCGATGCGGTTTTTAATGTCGGCGGCGGAATTGTCGTTGACAGCGTTCCCGAAAATGAATATGAAGAATCCCTTCTGAAGGCAAAGGCTCTGCTTCAAGCGTTGGGCGCAGGTTTTGAATAAACAAAGCCTTTAATTTACTTACGATTTAATCGTACATTTTTCGATTTTCTTTACAACATCCTGACTTTCGCGGAACTTTTTGAAATTATCGGTGTCTAATTTCTCGAAACCAAAAAAAGGAGAACAACAAATGAATAACAAACCGAATATTAACGTCACGCCTTTGATTGATGTGCTGCTCGTTCTCTTGATAATTTTCATGGTCGTTTCACCGCTCAAGCCAGCCAATTTTAGAACGAAAATTCCGCAAGAACCAAAAGAAATTGCCAATGTAGATACGAATCCAGACGCTTTAGTCATTGTGCTAAATTCCGATTCTTCACTCAGATTAAATACGGAAAACGATTTGGGTTCTGTTCAAAACACTGACAAACTTATCAAACGGCTCTCGCAAATTTTTCAAGAACGCACTGAAAATCATCATTACGCAGAAGGCGCGGAATTTAAAAGCAATTTGACCGAAGCCGAAAAGATTCAAAAAACGGTTTTCATCAAAGCCCCGCGCTCAATGGATTATGGAAGCGTGACAAAAGTCATTGACGCAGTAAAAATCTCGGGCGCAAGTCCGATTAGTTTGCAAATTGACGACCTGAATTGAATCAGAAAACAGAAAACAGAAGACAGAAATCAGAAATCAGAAATCAGAATTGAGAGCTAATGAGAAGATTAAGAATAATTGCAGAAAATTTTCAAGCAATTTTGATTCTTACTTCTGGTTTCTGTCTTCTGTTTTCTGATTTCTGTCTTCTGTCTTCTGACTTCTCATTTCTCATTTACCATCGCAGATTTTGTGTTATAATTTTCTTGCCGTTGAAGGCAATTTTTCGCATTTAAAATCTCGATTGCTCTCCTTTTCCGAACTCTTGCGATGGTGAATTATTATCAAGTTTTAAAGGTTTCGCCGAAGGCTACAAATGCCGAAATAAAATCGGCGTATCGTCGCCTTGCACGAAAATATCATCCTGATGTGAACGACGGTGCGGAAGACGCTGCGCGGGAGTTTGCAAAAATTGCCAAAGCCTACCAAATTTTGGGAAATCCGCAGGAACGCGCCGACTATGACCGCCGCATTCTCAAGGAAAAATACAAGGTTTCATCAAACGGCGATTCACTTTTCACATCGGAAAATCAGCACGCCAAACGCTGGCGGCAGATGGCGTATGAACGCCGCTATAATGAAATTGTTGACCGGATGGTCGCCGACGAACGCCGCGAATCAATGGCTTTGCAAAAAGTGATTTTCCCGACTGTCGCCCTTTTTCTTTCAACCTGTTTTGTGGCGATTTTCAGACCGGAGTTCTGGAAAAATTCGCAGGCAATCGGGAAAATCATTCTCGTATTGTTTTTCCTCATTGGGATTGTTCACCTAATCCGCCGCCTGCGCTCGGCATTTGAACGCTATACCTATACCGAAGAAACCGTTCACGATTCCATTTTGGACGACAATGAGCCGGTAAAAAAACCTTACAGCAGATTTGCGGCAATCAGCTTTTTAGTTGGCGGATTCACCTTAAGTTTGGTCATCGGACTGCTTATCGGAAATTATTTCGGGACGGTTTTTTCGTCGGCATTTCCAAAATCATCATCGGGCATCTTAAACCCGGATATTTTTTTCTATCCGCCAATTGCGGTGCTGCTGGTTGATTTAATCCATAATTTCGCTTCTCGAATCGATCATTAAATAGAATATAATAATTTGACTCACCTACCATAAACTCGTCTGCTTATAAAATCTGCTTCTCGTTTGTAAACACAAGATAGAAGGATAGCAAGCAATTCGTTTTTTAAGAAAATTTAAAAGCTGTGTGTCTTTATTAGACGTTAAATACAGGCAAAGATTAAAGAATTAAAATGTAACGCGGCTGCTAGCCGCAATAAAGTTATAGATACGAGGAACATATTAAGATATATATTTACTTTAACTAGAAATTCTGATATAAATTAAAAAACATATTGTTAAAAGTTTATTAATGTTGTTTTACAATATCCGATTCAATATCCAATTAAATGTGGATATTGAATTTCCATACTTGAATTTTAGAGGAGAAGAATGACATCAGAAGAATGTTGCTTTCAGCACTTTTGTTCGTTTTTGTAATGATGCCGGATGCGATTTTCGCAGGCATTATTTAACGATGGATTCTAAATAAAATTCAAAAGCCGCGTGCCTTAAACTAACTTGAATCACAGGCAAAGATTGAAAATTTAGGGTTTGGGAAAGTTAAGAGAGGTTTTTCTCTCAATAAGATCAACCAATCCAATACAGCCCCCCAAATCGTCTGAATGACTGAATCTAGTGACACATTTTGAGCGAATAATATTAGTGAACAATAGTTTGTACGATGCGTCTTTAGACATCGGAAACGATTTCGGTAAAAACAAAACCGAGTCTTTTGTAGATACCAAAGATAATCTGTTTGCCGCTCGCTCTGCTTAAATGCAGCTATTGAATCTACTTTGGAGGAGAAAATGACAACGAATAAGGATTATTAATATGAAAATTGAAATTATATCTTTGCTTCGTGTGACCAAGAAAGGTTTATATGTTATTTCGCTGCTCGCCTTAGTAGCAGTAGCGACTATGGGTTATTTACTAGCACCGACCTTTAATAGCTCAAGCACTGCTTTAGCTCAAGACGGCGTTAAACAGGAAAGAGTAACAACTGAAATGCTCTCCCGCGCTCTAGACCTCAAATCCGTTACTGACTTGGCGGTTTTCGCTCAGAACGGAGTTACCAACAAAGGAACCTCCAAGGTGACGGGAAGCCTCTTAGCCTTCCGTGGCGGTAACGCAGAGCCGGACGAGGCGGCGACTCTCAAAGCACAGAAAGATTTTTCCGACTCATTTTCCGCCATCAATCAACTGCCCTGCACCGAAGCGGCAGATGCGGACTTAGGCGGCAGGACATTCGGTCCGGGCGTTTATTGCCTGGCATCGGCACAACTGGCGGGCGAGATGGTTCTGGACGGTCAGGACAATCCGAACGCTATCTTTATCTTTAGAGTCAAAGGCGAACTTCGCACCGAGAAGGGTTCAGCCATCTCCTTGATGGGCGATGCCCAAGCGCACAGTGTTTTCTTCGTTACCGAGGATTCGGCAACAATCGGAGAAGGCAGCAACTTCAAGGGAAGCATTTTTGCACGCAACGGAATCAAAGTAGATACGGGTGCGACGGTTGACGGCAGAGTCTTATCGCTGAAAGGCGAGATAGAGAACAGCGGAACACTCGGACCGCAGCAGACCGGTATCCTCGAAATTTGTAAAGCCCTCGATACGGCTCTCGGTACGGGTTTAGAAAGAAGGATTTTCAATTTCAGAGTCGGCAGCTTGCTTATACCGGTTCCGGCTGGCGAATGTTCCGGTCCGCAGACGGTGTCGAGCGGTCCGATTGTCATCGAAGAATTGCTGCAGGGAAGCACGCTGGATGGCGGCACATTCGACGGCAATTTCCAACTGACCCGTGTCAGAGTGCTTGGACAGACACCGCCGAGTGCCTTAACCAGTGCAAATCTGCCGTTACGAATAGCAAATGTGACGATTCGAGAAGGCGGCATTGCCAATCAAACGAGAATCGAGTTTACGAATCGCTTTGCCATCATCGGGGTGGTCGAGATTTGTAAGGAAGCACTGGATTCGGGCGTGGATGGCTTTTTCACATTTACGATAGACGGACTGACCAGCGGGTTAGGACAACCGGCACCATTGGCACAGTTTATCGTGCCGGTCGGGCAATGCACGGGAGCCATATCGGTGCCGACGGCGGCAGATGGCGGTGCGCCAACGCGCTCAGCGGCGACAAACGGCGAGGGCGACAGCGCTTCGGGTGTCAATAGCCCAGCAACCCCGACAGCAACTGCTCCAAATCTTGGTATGGCTGCCAGCTTTGCGGTATTGGCTGGTTCCACCGTGACGAATACTGGTGATACCGTTGTGTCTGGAAATTTAGGAGTCAGTCCAGGTACTGCTGTCACAGGCTTTCCGCCTGGAATGGTGGTGAATGGTACAATTCAAGCAGGCACCGCTCAAGCGGCTCAAGCGCAAAGCGATGCCCTTGTCGCTTTTAATAATCTAGCGGGGCAGGCTTGCGATCGTATTCTAACCGGACAGGATCTGGGTGGACTCACTCTTACGGCAGGAGTTAATTGCTTTGCTTCATCAGCTTTTCTGACCGGGACACTTACCCTCGACGCTCAGGGTGATCCTAATGCGGTTTTCATCTTTAAAATAGGGAGCACACTCATAACTGCAAGCAATTCATCAGTTGTCGTCGAAGGCGGAACCGGTTGCAATGTGTTTTTTCAAGTTGGCAGTTCTGCAACTCTCGGTACAGGTACGCAATTCACAGGAAACATCCTCGCGCGTACGAGTATCACACTAAATACTGACGCAAATATCGTCGCAGGAAGAGCCTTAGCACTTAATGGTGCGGTGACGTTGGATACTAACAGAGTCGATAGCTCTCAATGTACGACTCCGACACCGACTCCGACACCAACGCCTGAAATGACTCCAACTCCGACACCGATTGCAACACCTACTGCAATACCGACGGCGACTCCAACAGCGACTCCAACAGCAACTGGAACGCCGACACCAACACCCACAGCAACTCCAACGGCGACGACAACTCCGACGGCAACACCTACTGCGACACCGACGGCGACACCAACTGCAACTCCGACACCGACACCGCTGCCGCCGCCGACGGTCGTCGTCAGGGAGTTACCGCAACCCGGATTTATATTCACCGGTGCCGATACGGCTGATGGCTTTTCAGCTCCGACAGAGAGACTGATCGCCGTCGATGTTCCTAATCGTCGGGTGACGGCAGTTGTCGTCGAAGGCGGCGTCCGCGACCAGACGACTATCTTCTTCTTCAACCGTTCCGCAGCGGCTGAGCTGAAGGTTTGTAAGATTGCCGGACCGGGCATTCCCATCGGGCAAAGATTTGACTTCTCCGTCGATGGTACGGCTCCGCTGGCACCCGGTCCCGACGGTACCGTTCCGATGGGCGGCATGCCGGTGACCAGAAACGTCAGCGTCACTGCCGGTCCTGACTCAAGCCGCGGTTTCTGTCAGATTGTTCCCGGCACTTTCGTGGTCGATTCACTGGCGACAGTGACCGAATTGGATGCGGCAGCCGGTTCCGGCGTCGGCACCATTCGGGTATCGAGAATTCGTTCAACTTCCGGTATTACTTCTCCGGTAGTTCGTGCCGGCGGCACACCGCAGGGTGAGCCGTTCTTCCCGCCGCAATCGGGTTCTATCGGTTCGGGTTCAACCCTCGTGACTGCCGGTACGATCAGTGCCCGACGAGTGACGGTGCCGGTTCGCCGCGAAGTAGTTGAAGTGGAGTTTGTCAACTTCAACTTCCAGCCGACGACGCTGAAAATCTGTAAGGTAGCCGGAAACGGTGTTCCTTCGGACTTGTCGAGTTCGTTTGTCTTTGATGTGGTATCTGACAGAGCGGATGGTCCGACCGGACCGTTGTTCGCAATCGCATCAACGACGGTAACGGTGGCAGCCGGACCTGCAAACCAGCAGAACGGCAGTTGCGACTTCGCGGCGGGACCGTTCACACCGGGCAACCTGCAGGGTGGACCGCCGAATACGGCAGGCTCATTCGATGTTGGGGCGGGCGTGACCATCACCGAGCGAGCGCGGACCGGATTCAGAGTGGCGGCAGGTGGAATCACCTCGCCGACGACTCCGATAATCGCCGATATCGCCAACCGATCGGCGACGATATTGGGCGGTTTCGCAGGACCGGGCTTGGTCAGCGGAGTCAACGAAGTGACGTTTGTCAACGAAGTGGGAACAGCCCAGATCAAGTCGCGCAAACGAGCTAGAGTGACATTCTAAGGGTAGTAAAACAATAGACGGCATCTGTCGCAAAACAGATGCCGTCTTGTTAATTCTTTTCCGAAATGAGTTTGAAAAGAGGCTTGGGAATGATCATCCGAACTTAAGCTTTTCAAAGTTAATACCGTTTGTCCGGTTCGCGCTCAAGCATAAATGATTTGTTCGGCAACACCTTTTGTGAAAAATATAGTTGCCGAAAAACAATTGTTTTTCGGCAACTCAAACAGGACACTGCTCATTAAATGCTTCGCTTGACAAGCCTGTGGCGAGAATTTATACTTTGTAATTTCTCTTATTGGAGAATCTTTTTATATTGTTATCTTAGAATAAACCGGAGATATTTTAATGCCGAATCATAAATCAGCCGAAAAGCGCGTCAGGCAAAATGAGAAACGCCGCGCCGTCAACCGCAACAATCGAAGCAAGCTGGGAACACAGATAAAAAAACTTCGGACGGCTCTGTCGCACAAAGACCAAAATCTAAGTCAAGAGCTACTTAATCCGACCGTTTCTTTGATCGATAAAGCAGTCAACAAAGGAACTTTGCACAAAAACACGGCGGCACGCTACAAATCGCGTTTGACATCGCACGTCGGCAATTTAAGTAAATAGAATTTCCACTTTGTAACTTCATAGTTTTTCTCCTTTAAATTGGAACGGAAGCAAGTTAATTTTCAGGCTTGCTTCCGATTTTTTTTATTTGGAGAAAATTATAAAGCGGTTAATTCGCAAACGAGCATTTCAATTTGCAGACGCGACCCCGTTGTTCCGCCGCCGCCGATTGAGTTTTTTATCGCCGCATCGGTTTTGGCAATTCTCTGCATAATCTGCACGAGTTTTTTCGTATCGGTGCGGCGGGCGGTTGCTAAAAAGTCTTCCTGCTTGCCGTATGGCAATCTCATAATCCGCGCTACTTCGCGGCGTTCGACGCCTTGCCGCATCAATTCCTTCGACATAAAAAGACGGCGAAAGTTGCTGGCAACCAGACCGAGCAGCATCAATGGTTCTGCGCCGTCGTCGAGGATTTTCTTCAAAGTTTGCAAAGCGCGTGTTTTATTTTTTGAAAGCAGATAATCGGTCAAATCAAAGTTGGAAAGCTCACGAGAATTCGGCACCAGCGATTCAACCAAATCAAAGGTAATCAGCGCGTCGGGCAAAGCGGCAACTGCCAGCTTTTCAACTTCGACTGTCAGACGGCGGACATTATTCCCGACCAATCCGACAAGATGGCGCAAGGCTTTTTCGTCCGCGTCTGCTTTTAATTCTTTTAATTTAACTTTTGCCCACGCTACCGATTCGCCGTCAGAGAGTTCCGTAAATTCGACCGCCACGCATTTTTCAAGCAGCAGTTTCGAGACTTTACGCCGTTTGTCGAGTTCGTTCGCCACAAAGATAATTACCGAAGTTTTCGACGGACGATTTAAGTATAAAGCTAAAATTTCCTCGTCATCTTCGCGCAGATTGTCTTTGCTGCCGGTTGCCGAAACCACAACATCGGTGATTTTTACGATGCGCCGCGAAGCAACCATCGGCAACTGCTCGGCGGAAGCAAGCGCGTGACGGATTTCCGAATTGTTCAAGCTGTATTCGGATTCGTTAAATTCTCTCAAGGATGAATCCGCCAAAACCAAATCGGTAATCGTTTTCGCCGCCAAATCACGCAGATATGTTTCCGCGCCAAACAGCAGATAAACCGCTGCAAATTCGCGTTGCTTTAGTTGATTGCGTAAATCTTCGCGGCTCAAAACTGCCATAGATTTTAAGTTATAAATAAAACGAATGCGACGGATTTTTATGGATAATTTTCTGCAAATTAATCCGCATTAATCTACTGAAATCCGTCTATTCGTGTCCTATTTCTTGTTTTCTTTCACGCCTAAACCATTCACAATAGTCGAGACGACCGATTCGGCAAACGCCCGCGCCATTCGCTCGACCGCCGGGTCTTCTTCGTTGAAGAAGGAACGCGGGTCTTGCGAAAACTCAAATGAATCCCGAAAGATAAAATTTTGATTGTCGTAGAGAATTTTGTTTTCGTATAAATCCCGGATTGTCACCGCCGCGACGACCGTCACTTCATAAACCCGCGCACGACCTTCGCGGTCGAGCAGCACGCCGGAGAAATTAAAATCACGGATTGTGCCTTCGACCACCGCGTCCGCGCCTTCGCGTGCGCCTTGCACCGCCAAACCCCGTCCGCGCCTGATAATTTCTTTGCTGACAGCTTCGGTAAAACGCGATTCGACGCGGTAACGCGCTCCTTTTACTTCAAACTGAAACTGCGGAACAGCGATTGTTTTGATGCGTTTCGGCAAACCCGTATCGGTTACGGGCTTGTAGCATTCGGTAAAACCCGAGACAAGCAGGAAGAAACAAAAGATTGCGGACAAACGAATAAATTTCATAATTGTTTTTTGATTGTTTCGACGGTTTTCAACATCTCAACCGTTGCTTTGACATCGTGAACGCGAATAATTTTTGCGCCGTTCCAGACGGCGATTGCCGCGCTTGCCAGACTTCCCTGCAATCTTTCCGAAGTCGGAACATCGCCTAAAATTTTTCCGATAAAAGATTTGCGCGAAGTCCCGACGAGCATCGGAAAATCTGAAAACTCTTCGCAAAGCACATTGAGTTTAGCAATCAATTCCAAATTTTGCCCGAAGGTTTTGCTGAAACCGATGCCGACATCGAGCGCGATATTTTCTTTTTGCACGCCGTAGCTTTCCGCTTTTTCAATGCTAAAACGAAAACCGTCTGAAACTTCGTTCAATATATTTTCGACGGGTTCTTGCCTGTGCATTGTTTCAAAATCACCGCGCGAGTGCATCAAAACCAAACCTGTTTTATATTTTGCCGCAACTTCGGCAATTCTTTCGTCAAACCGCAAGCCTGAAATATCATTGATAATTTCCGCGCCTGCTTGGACGGCTTTTTCGGCGGCTTCCGCTTTGCTGGTGTCAATCGAAATCGGAATTTTGAAACGCTTTGCAATTGCTTCGATTACCGGAACGACGCGCCGGATTTCCTCTTCGGTTGAAACTCTTTCGCTCGTCGGGCGCGTTGATTCTCCACCGATGTCTAAAATGTCCGCGCCTGCTTCGATGAATTTTTCGGCTTGTTTGACGGCTTCATCAACCTGAAAAAATCTTCCGCCGTCGGAAAAGCTGTCGGGCGTAACATTCAAAATCGCCGTCACGAGAGTTTTTTCGGCAAGGCAAATTTTGCGTTTTCGTGTTTGCCAGTAACTTTTCATTTTGCGCCGAGGCGGTAAAAGCAGTTTTGAATTGTTTCGATATTGCGGGTAATTGCAAAAATTATTCGATGGTCATCTTGGCAACATCTAAAATTGAATAACGCCCGATTGAACCGTCTTTCGAGACAACCGTCAAAGTGCCTTTTATAACCCCGACTCTCGTCACTTCGCTCATCGCGCGTTCAATTATCGTTCCGTCTTTGAATAAGATAATCAAGCGAATGTTTTCCAGCGGATTCGGTGCTTTGACTTTTGCAGATTTGGTTTTCGCCTCGGATTTTACAGCCGTTCCAGCTCTATTTTCAGAACTGATTTTTTTCGGTGCGGTCGTTGCGTTTTCAACTGATTTTTCTTTATTTGCTTCCAATGAATTTTCTTTGTCTGTTTTTGCCGCGTTTTCACTAACCACAAACGGCGCAGTTTTTTTCTCGCCTTCAGCCTCGCTCTCTGCTACGACTGCCGGTGCCTTTTTTTCTTCCGCGGCATTTTCCGTTACGTCCGCTTTTGACGGTTTGCCTTCGCTGTCTGCAACTTCCTTTTCCTTTACCTCTTTCTTGCTTTGAGCTGTTTCTTTGGATTTTCTCCTTCCCGGTTTTACTTCTTTTTTAGCAATTACTTCCTTCGGCGGCGGCAGCGGTTTCGGTTTCACTTCGATAATTGTGCCGACCGAATTGACGCGCACATCGGTTTGATTCTCGGATTTAACTTCGGGAATTTCGGACTGGCTCGTTTCGGCGATGGCTTGTGCAGGCTCGAAACTTCCCGCAAATTTTACCCGAAAAGTTGCCGCGTCATCATTCGGCGGGCGACCTTCGACGCGCAGGATAAGTTTTGCCGGCTGCCTGAGATAAATTACGCGACCTGTTTCGCTGCCCGTGTCGTCCGCGTAAATCGTAATTTTGGTCAAAGGCTTGAGACTTCCAGCGGTAAAAATATCAATATCGCCGTTAAAATTTGAAGTTTGGACGTTGATAAAAATATCGCCCTGACCGCCGTTAAAAGCGTAAAAATAGCCGGTCAGACGCGCGTCGCCGATATCCCGCGCCGCGATTCGTCCGCTGATTTCATTTGAAGTAATTGCCGTCGGATAACTTTGATTGGTTGATTGAGCGTTAGCTGAAAAGACCGCGCCGCAGAGGACACAGAGAACGCAGAGAATTTTTACAATTCGTAATTCGTAATTCGTAATTTGAAATTCGTAACTTTTCATTTTCTAATCCAGGTCTTTCCTAAGATGCACGAGCCGCGAAGTCTCTTCGTAACCGAGATTTTGATGCGCCGTCAAGCTGAGTTCGTTTCCGACTTCTGCATCTGAAGCCATTTCTTCACAGCCTTTGCTTTGCGCCCAACTCTCCGCCGCCCGAACCAATTGCCCGCCGATGCCGTTTCGTCTGTATTCCGTTTGGACAAACCAGCCTTCCAAATATCCGACGTGGTCGCTGTGGCAATCTTCGACAAACGGGCGAATGCTCGCTTCCAAAAATCCGACGAGTTTTCCGTTTGATGTTTCAGCCACCAGGACGAGTTGCGTTTCGATATGCTCGAAAATATCACGCATCTCAGCCGTGTGTTCTTCATCGGTGGATTCGTCCCAAAGCAATTTTCTGAGCCGAAACCACTCGGAAATATCTTTTTCAACCACGCGGCGCACTCTGAAATTTTCTTCCGTCATTAGAAAGTGATTTTAGCAGTCTTATTTGCAGACAACAACAGTCGCTGGATTCAGGATTCAGGATTCAGGATTCAGGATTTGGGATTCAGGATTCAGGATTTTTAAATTATGAAAAAAGCCGAGCGGTTAAACTCGGCTTACAAGGAAGGCTAAAATTTTGAATTTTGAATTTTGAATTATTCCGCGCTTCCCGCTTTTGCCGCGTTTGCTTTGTCCTGCAAAATTTCCAGAGCCTTTTTCATTTGCAAATCTTCCAGCATTTGTTTCGGCTGTTCGACTTTCGGAGCCGGTGTCGGCACCGGTGTCGCCTGCGGATTCGGCGGTTGATTTTGCAGTTGTTTTTGCTGTTCCTGTTTGTCAATCAAATCTTCGACTTCCAAAGGCTCAGGCGTGTCGGGACGTTTCACTTCGATTGAAGGTTTGACTCCCGAAGCGGTTCGCTCGGTGTTTAGAAAAGGCGTGCCGTTCGCCGATGCCCATTTTGCCGTTGTCAAAAGCAAGCCGTCGCCGCTGCGAAGAGCAAATAATTGCTGTTCGGTTCCCGCGCCGAAACTTCTTTCGCCGACAACTTCGCCGCGCTGACGCTCTAAAATCGCCGAAGCAACGACTTCAGCCGCGCCGGATGTTCCCAAGTCAATCAGAGCAACGACTTTTCCGTCAAAAATATGTTTGGCGGGACTTGCGGCAAAAGTTTTCGTAATTTTGTTTTCGCGTCCCAGAACACCGGCGAGATTTCCGTCTTTGACAAAAAGATTGGCAACTTCGACAGCTTCGTTCAAATCGCCGCCCGCCACGCCGCGCAAATCGAGAACAATTTTCTGTACGCCTTGTTTGGTTAAATCCTGAACACGAGTTTTTATGTCGTTTGCCTCGCCTTTTTCAAGGCTGAAAACTTTGACCACGCCGATTTTGCCTTCTTCGATTTTCGCCGAAGCAACAGGGATTTTATATGCGCCGCGCGTAACGCTGATTGTCTGCGGTTTCGCGCCTGCCCGCAGAACGCGCAAATTTACTTTTGAATTCGCATCACCCTGCAAAAGCTGCCTGGCATCAAACAGCGAAATATCGCGGGTCGCTTTATTTTCGATGTATTCGACAACATCGCCCGCTTTTAATCCGGCTTTGTCAGCCGGTGAATCCTTGACCGTCGAAATAATATACAGATAAGAGGAAACTTGCGAAAACTCCGCGCCGATGCCGACTTTATTCGATGTTTTGTTCGCCCGGTAATCTTTCACCTGTTCGGCAGTCAGATATGAAGAATACGGGTCGAGTCCGTAGGCAAGCCCGCGCAACGCACCCGCGCGAACCTTTTCCAAATTCGGCTCGTCTACATAATCGTTTTGAATATGCTGCAAAACCGATTCAAAAATGCGAATCTGCGCTCCCGCGTCATTTATCGGCTGCTGTGCAAACGTCGGCATGAAATTTCCCAGCAAACCGCCGAAAATAGCGTAAAGCGAAATTACAAACGAAACTAAAACAATGATGAATTTTCCGCGAAATGACATTCTTTAACCTCTTTTTAGTGGATAATGGATAGTTGATAGTGGATAATTAAAATGATTTCAAACAATTATTCACTATCAATTATCCATTATCGGTTATTTTCGTGCAAGACAAAGAAACGACTAATCATTCAGAATTTACAGATGTTCTTCGCGCCCCGACAAGCGGCAGATTGCTCGCGCTCGATTTAGGCACAAAACGCATCGGTGTCGCCGTCAGCGACGAGCTGCAATTGACCGTTCGCGCCGTCTGCGTTATTGAACGCAGGAGCTGGAAAAAAGTTCTCAAACAAATCGTTTCCCTTCTGGATGAGTTTGATGCCGTCGGTTTGGTTTTAGGTTTGCCGTATAACACGGACGGTTCGGAAAGCGAGATGTCACAGGAAGCGCGGCGGCTGGCGCGAAATTTTTCGCTCTCATTAAAAATTCCCGTCTTTTTGCAGGACGAAAGAGTTTCCAGCTACGACGCGAAAGGTTATTTATGGAAACTCGGCTTGAGCGAAAAAGAAGTTCGGCAAAGAGTTGACAGCGAAGCCGCCGCAATAATTCTGAGCGATTTTGTTGAACTTCGGAACAGCCGAAAACACAAAAAACAATAGCCGCCAAAAGGCGCAGAAATCACAAAAAAATGTTTTGCGAATTTCGCGCCTTTTGGCGGCTATTGTTTTCAAATGTAAAAATCTATTTTGGTTTCATAACAAGCGTTTCTGTAGACGCTTTTAGGATTGCCGGTTGACTAAACGGAAAAACCGGCGTGTCGCCCGAATACCAGGCATCGAGTTGGTCTTTGTAATGAGGGGATTGCGGGTTGCCGCTTTCGCCTGTCGGAATGACGTGGCGCGTCAAATCCCAATTTCCCGGTGTTGCGATAAGACGCATCGAAACTGACGCGCCGACATTCGGAGTTGCCGCCGCGCTACCCGAACCGACGAGCGGCAAAGCCGGAACCGCAAACTGCGCGCCGATGAGCGGAACAACCGCGAGTTGATGATTAAAGCGAATTTTGCCCCATTCGCCCCAAATCCATTTCGCTTCGTCCGCACCGAATCTTTTGGTCAAATTGGCACGCGCTTCGACTTCATTTGCCTTTAACAAATCCGCGTAATTCGCAAACTCTTTCGGAAGCCATTTTTTCGGTTTTTCTCTCAACAGCCGCTCGATAAAATTTCCTTCGTTTGCCCAGCCGATATTTTTCAATTGTTCCGCGCCGAACGCCGCCGTTAAAATTTTACTGCGAAACGAATTACGGATTTCATTGACGAGCAGCGCGGCACTGGATTCCGAAGTCATTCGCCCGTCCCAACCGCCGAGCAGTTTCAAAGTCTCCTCGCTTCCGGCTTTTTGCGCGACGATTTCCTTTGCAAACAGCGAATTCAAAATACTGAAAGTATCATATTGAAAATCTCGCATATCCTCGCTGGTCAATTTTGATTTTGACGCGAGCAATTTATCAAGTCGCGCCGCGCGAAACGGCACATAAATCCGCGCTATCAAATCGTGGTATTTGTAGGAAGTTCCGACCGTCCGCTGATTTGCCGTCACGATGTAGCCGCTCGGCGGATTATAAAGCTGCGGCAATTCTTCAAACGGAATAAATCCCGTCCAATCGCCATCGTTGGTTGCGCCGTTGTAGGGCAAACTACCGTCGCCCGTTCTCCGAATCGGCACTTTTCCCGCCGAATACCAGCCGATATTTCCCCGCGTGTCGGCGTAGATAAAATTCTGCATCGCGCCGCCGTAGAGTTTGAAACCATTTTTGAAATCTTCCCAATTTTTGGCGTGATTGACGAAATAAAACGCATCGAGTTCGTTATTTTTCGCGTCGAGTCCCGTCCATTTCAGAGCATAACGCTTGCCTGCGTCTTCAAAGAAAATTACGCCGTTGCGCGTTGTTACGACATCGAGCGCGACCGTTTCGGTTTCAGGTTTTAACGGATTTTTGCGAACCTTTATTTCCTCGCGCCTGACCTGCGCGGTTTCAAAACCGCTTGGAGTTTTGTAACGAAGCGGATTTGCCGCATCGAATTCTTCCAGATACAAATCCTGCACGTCCGGTCCGACATTGGTTGCGCCCCACGCGATGTTTTCGTTGTGACCCAAAACCACGCCCGGCGAACCGGGAAATGTTACGCCCGCGACCTTCAGACCCGGCGTAGATAAATTTATCAAATACCAAATCGGCGGCTGGGTCGCGTTCAAATGCGGGTCGTTCGCCAGCAGCGGTTTGCCGTCGGCAGTTTTCTTGCCCGACACCACCCAATTATTACTCGCCGCTAAATCTTCGGCATATAACCCGACTCGTTCGAGTGAAGATTTCCGCACATCTTCAGCTTGCGCTAACGCGGAAAATAGTTGAGAGTTTGCCTTTTCTTCAAACTTTGGACTTTGGACTTTGGACTTTAGACTTTGGACTTTATCATTACCAAACAGCAAAACATCATAATTCGAGCGCGGGTCAAACATCTCGGCGCGTTTGTCAGCCGGAATCATTGCTTTGACCAAATCCTGCCGCCAGCTCGAACTTAAACCGTCGGATAAAATCTTGCCGATTAAAATCGAATCGGTCGCACGCCATTCGCGCGGACGAAATTGCAGAATCTTAAATTCCACCGGCAAAGATTTGTCGTCGAGCGTGGCGACGAAAGCATTCACGCCGCGAGCGTAATTTTCGAGCGAACTGCGAACTTCCGCCGTCATCAGCGGCAGAGTGTCGGCGGCAATCTTCGCAAAACCGAACTTGCGCCAGCGTTTGTCTTCTTCGAGCGCGGCTGCGCCGAAAATCTCCGCTGTTTCGCCGCCCGCCACGCGCCGCAGCAAATCCATTTGCCAGAGACGGTCGCCCGCCATCACGAAACCTTGCGCGAAATACAAATCGGCTTCCGATTTCGCTTCGATATACGGAATCCCGCGCCCGTCGCGCCTGACGGTAACATTTTCCTTCAAACCGGCAACCGACAAAGTTTTCTCCACTTGCGGCGCGGCGGTTTGCGCCCAACAAGAAACCGAAGCAATCAATAAAATCAAGTAAAGACCGGATAAATTCTTTTTCATTTTCATAATTTTGGCTTTTTATCTTTCCACAATTAAAATTTGCGGCAGAGACATTTCCGCTATTTTACGTCGAACTCGACACCGCGATAGATTTCCGCTAAGGCAAAACTTAGTTTTACCGATTTTAATTCGACTGTTTCCTTTTGTTCGGTGAAAATTTCCTTTGTCCATTCGCCGCCGGATTGTTTGCGGTGTAGCTCAATCTGCATTTTGTCCTGCGCGACAATGGCGTATTCCTGCAAAGTTTCAATCTGGCGATAGACTTTTAATTTTTCGCGCCGGTCGGTGCTTTCGGTCGAGGGCGAGAGAACTTCGATTATTAAAATCGGCTCGCGGCGAAAATATCGGTCGGGATTATCGCAAGCGACGAAAACGTCAGGATAGTAAAATGTTTCTTCGTCTGCCTGGAGTTTCATATCGGTCATAAACGCTTCACATTCCGAACCGTCAAACTTTTGAAACAAACGGGTAAAAAATCTCGCGGCGATTCGATTGTGCCGGTCGCTTGTGCCAGCCATCGCATAAACTTCCCCGTAAATATATTCGCGGCGAAGGTCGCCGTCGTTTTCGCCCTCGAGATAATCTTCAACCGAAAGATAAGGTTTTAACTTTGCAAGTCCCATAATGTTTATGAATTTACCACAAACCAAACTAATTTCACTCGTTTCTTTATTTTGCAATGTCTTGAGTTTATAAGTTAAACTTTCAGGGTTTTGAGAGCAAATTATTTTCGGGAGAAAGGAAATGAATTTATTGAAAATCGGCTTTGTGTTATCGGCTGTTTTACTATTTGTAATCGCCTGCAGCCAAACAACGACGACCAACACGAATTTCGCTAATAACACCGCCGTTGTTGCAAATACGAACACGGCAATCGCTCCGCCGACAACCACGCCGGACGAACTTGCTTCGGCACGCGAAATCTATTCGGAAACCTGCGTAAAATGCCACAAGGAAGGCGGCACGGGCGGCGTTACCGATATTGACGGCAAAAAGATAAAAGCACCGAATTTTACAACCGACCGCATGAAAAACGAACCTGATGCGGAATTCGTCGAAGTTATCGAAAACGGCGAAAAGGAAGACGGAATGCCCGCCTTCAAAGGTAAAATCAGCGACGACGACATCAAAAATCTGGTCAGGCTCATTCGCAAGGACTTTCGGGGCAAACAATAAAGATTCAGGATTCAGGATTCAGGATTTAGGATTCAGAAGCCGGAATCGAAAGTCATTACCATTTGCAAAAGTTTTGTGTTAATTTATTTTTGTCGAATCTTGAATCTTGAATTCTGAATTTTCAAATTCATTTCGCACCCGTAGCTCAGCTGGATAGAGTATCTGACTTCGAATCAGAGGGTCGCAAGTTCGAATCTTGCCGGGTGTACCAACTTTAAGTGCAATAAAAGCAAAGGCTTGCGAGAATCAGGTAAATTCTTTGCAAGTCTTTTTTCTATTGAAATTCCTCTAATTTTTCCTCTAACTGTTTCATTAGAGGAATTGTGAGCAAGTTTATGCAATATCCATCATTACCTACTATTAAAAGGTTGTTCGCTGTTTCAGGCAATCAATGTGCTTTCCCTAAATGCCCTTTGCCATTAGTTGATGAAGCCTCCAGCAAAGTAACCGGGAAAATTTGTCATATTAAAGCTCAGAATCCGGGTGGTGCAAGATATGATGAAAATCAAACAGGTGAACAAAGACACGCATTTGAAAATCTTATATTGATGTGTCCAATTCATCACGACGTAATTGATAGTGATGAAGATTCTTACACTGTCGAAAGATTGCATCAAATTAAAGCTGAACACGAAAAAGGAAATCAGATTAAGGAAGAGCCAAGTAATGAAACTATAAATGCCCTTATTGACAATTCTCAAATCATTACAAGTATTTCGTCAGTGGTGAATAAAGATGGCGGTCAAATGGCGAATCAAATCGTAAATTTTTTACCACAACCAGAATCAGCTACTAATTGGGGGAAAGAGATTCAAGCTAAACGTGATGCACACGATTTAAGGCGTTTTCTTGAATCGGATGAGATTCTTAATGAGGACAAGTTAGAAAATCTATGTTATTGGTTGTTAAGTGATGATTCTTATAGAACAAGCTATTTAAAGCCTGTTAGAAACTTTTACATTTTTTTCGATAGGACATCCAATCATTATCTTGATAATAATCTCAATAACTCTTGTTTGAAGCTAACTGAATCTCTAAAATTGTTAGCCGCTTTTTTAGGAAGAAACTTCTTTTTCAAACCTACAAATAGTGATTCTGATGATATGAGATTTTGTTTATATCCAGACTTAAATATGGATAGAGGTGGAAGTGGTGAACTCAAAGATTCGATTTTATATGAAAAATATGCAGACGAAATGGTTGAATTAGTTGGTAAAGTAAGAGAAGCGTATAAAACATATAGGAAAGTGATAAAAGAAACTCACTTTATCTAATCCGATATTTCGGGCTTTGGAAAAATTTACCGTTTTCCAAAGCCTTTCGCTTTAGTGCGATGTTTCAAAGTAGTGTTGAAGCAATCGAAACGCCGCGCGATGTTTGCACGGCATCTTTTCCTTGAAAGCCTTGCACTGACAGACGCCGTTTGCCGTGTAAATTTGACCGGATTCTGATAAAACCAAAAGCCGTTCGCCGTCAAAGTGCAAATACGGATTGCCGTCTGAGAGCAACTTTTCACCGCGCAAAACCGCGTTTGTCCAACGTGAATCACCTTTCACTTTTCCTAAAGCCATTTCAACAACTTCATTTAATTTTGTTTCGTCAATTTGAATCATTTTTTTGTCTCCGTTTTTATTTATTGGTTAATTACTTGAAGCCTGTGCATAAATAAGTTCTTTGACACAAACAAGTTAGAAATTCAAAAAGGCATCAGGAGTAAATCACAGCCTTTGTGATTTACTCGGATTGATGAAAAATGAATTTTATTCCGATT
>Ga0136618_10000024_pt1 | contig 33208 bp, 30 predicted proteins | sample AntDrymUQ3302106_2_FD_104805 | JGI IMG/M metagenome (GOLD analysis project Ga0136618, IMG submission 104805) | Polar desert sand microbial communities from Dry Valleys, Antarctica - metaG UQ330 (21.06) | ecosystem: Environmental > Terrestrial > Soil > Desert | place: Antarctica: Dry Valley... | reverse complement strand
CCGCGTTCCTGTTCCTGCTCCATCCAGTCCATCGTCGCCGTGCCTTCGTGGACTTCGCCGATTTTATGAGAAACGCCGGTGTAATACAGTACGCGCTCGGTTGTCGTGGTTTTACCCGCGTCAATGTGCGCCATAATGCCGATGTTTCTGTATTTGTCTAAACTTATGTTTGCCATCTTCGTTAGTGGTTAGTGGTGAACGGTGAGTGGATAGTGAAAGAATTTGTTTTTTCACTATCCACTCACCACTATCAGTTATCCACTACTTAAAATCTATAATGTGCAAATGCTTTATTCGCGTCCGCCATACGATGAACGTCGTCCTTCTTCTTCACTGCATTGCCGCGATTATTGGTCGCGTCGAGTAATTCGCCGACCAGCCTGTCTTCCATCGTTTTCTCGCCTCGCTTGCGGGCATTGGTAACAATCCAACGAATCGCCAAGGTGTTGCGGCGGTCTTTTGTAACTTCGAGCGGAACTTGATAAGTCGCACCGCCGATGCGACGTGATTTGACTTCCAAAGTCGGAGCAACATTTTCCATCGCCTTTTTAAAAATCTTCAAAGGCTCTTCGCCGGTTTTATCAGCGACTTTTTGCATCGCGCCGTAGAAAATACTCTCGGCAACCGATTTTTTCCCCGCCCACATTACACCGTTGATGAATTTCGTGACCATCACGCTGCTGTAAATCGGGTCGGGCAAAACTTCTCTTTTTCCTGCAACTCTTCTTCTTGGCATAACTTTTCATTTATCATTTATCATTTATCTTCTCGAATTTATTGTTCAATTATCTCTCGAATTTATTGTTCAATGATAAATGATAAATGATAAATGTTTATTTCTTCCCTTTCGTCGGTGCTGCTCCTTTCGGACGTTTCGCGCCGTATTTTGAACGCGATTGATTTCTGTTCGCCACGCCGCTTGAGTCAAGCGTTCCGCGGATAACGTGATAACGCACGCCCGGCAAATCTTTTACGCGACCGCCGCGAATCATCACAATCGAGTGTTCCTGCAAATTGTGTCCGATGCCCGGAATATAGGTCGTAACTTCGATTCCGTTGGTCAGGCGAACGCGGGCGACTTTTCTCAAAGCCGAATTCGGTTTCTTCGGTGTCTGCGTATAAACACGAGTGCAAACGCCGCGTTTCTGCGGGCTTGCCTGCAACGCCGGACTCGCCGTTTTGTATTTGACGGCTTGGCGACCTTTGCGAACTAACTGGTTAATTGTCGGCATTTATTTCTAATCCTAAAAACTTTGCGTGCAAAATTCTCTAAATAAAAACGAAAGCAACCTCTAACCTGCCTCTTACCGATTATTCTCGGCAGTTAGCGCAAGCGGTTACCTGCAAAATAAAAATGATTAAATCTTTTGAGAAAATTTTTATTGTTAAAGCGCGTAATTTCTTTAACGATTTCTCATTCCAAACTTTTCTGTGGCGTGGCTCTTTATTCGGTTAGCAAAACAATTCATATTTTGATTGATTTGCCATAAACGCTGGAGCGTTCCTTTTTCAAGAAAACCGCGACGTTTATTTTTACGCCACAATACTTGTTTCAACATTTGAAAAATTCTCAAATGTTTCTACGCTTTCAAGCAAACTCGAAACTTTCGCCTCTCAGTTTGCGTCAGACGGAATGTCCGAAACTTCAGACTATACGAAACGAGAAAAACTTTGTCAAGTGAACCTTTGCACAATCCCGGAATTGTTGTAGAATTTCCCTTTTCGATTATCGAGCGAATTTTTAACAAGCGATATTATAAGAATTTTGAGGCATTTATGAACAACGGATTTGAAGATTTCTTGAATAAATTTAATGAAGACGATTGGCTGAAAACTTTGGAAAAACTGCTGCCCGCGATTCACGAAGTTGACCGCAATGCGACGCAGATTTGGTTTCGGTTTTATCCGCTTTCGCTACACAGATATTTGCAGATGGCGGAAGACAAAGCCATTGCCGTTCAGAAATTTGTGATGCAGGGCAAGTTTGAACTCAAAGACCAGATTGATTCGTCGCATAATTTTCTTTACGGACACAGATTTTGGAAAGAGGTAAAAGACGAAATCACCAAACGCGCCGAATCCTTTAATAATGAGAGCGCAGATTTATCCGGTGAAATTAAACAAATTGCTAAAACTGCTACCGACAAACTAAAAGTTGACGAATCTTTGTTAGTCGGAATTACGTGGGTCGGTTTGATGACTTTGACGCAAGTCGGTTTGGACGATTTCAAAGATGCCAAAGGCGAAACCGTCGCGCCGCAAGGTTTGATGAAGAATTCGCCCGAACAAATCGTCAAAGAACGCGCCAAAGACGATTCGCAAGGTCTTTTCGGATTTTTGAAAACCGTCAATAAGGAATGGTCTGTCAGATATGATGAAAGTAAAAACAACGCAAAATTCAAATTGATGGACGACGAAGAAATCGCTTCAGGCGCAGCGCGTGACCAATCGCAAAATTGGCTCGCGCAAGACGCGCGGTGCGGCGAGGGTGTAATTCCGGTCGAATGCCGTTCAGCCGCTTGCGGAACTTGCTGGATTGGAATTTTGGGCGGCGCGGAAAAGTTGTCGGACGTTGCGCCGCGCGAGAGAAAGCAAATGAAAATTTTCGGCTACAATCAACCCGAAGATGCCAAACCTTTTCTGCGTCTGGCGTGTCAGGCAAAAGCAAACGGCACGGTAACGATTGTGATTCCGCCCTGGAACGGAGTGTTCGGCAAAAAGATCTACGCCAATGTCGAAACAATTGAACTCGAACCGGCGACGACTTCCGCTGCAAAACTTCGTGAAACAATCGCAGCGGCGACGGAAAACAATTAAGACAAGTTTTTGTGAACAAATCCGTCTCAAATCGAATCGCTGACTTTCCGCCAACACTATTCATTTTGTTGGCGGTTTTGCTTTGGAGCACGGGCGGAGTTTTTATCAAATTAACGACGCTCGACGCTTTTGCCGTCAATCTCGGACGCTCGCTTTTTGCCGCGATAACGGTGGCGATTTTTACATACCGCAAAGGTCTAAAGCTCGATGCTTTCACGCTTCTGACATCATTTTTATATGCCGGAACACTCTCTTGTTTTGTTTATGCCAATAAAAACACGACGGCGGCAAACGCGATTTTTCTGCAATACACCGCGCCGATTTATATTTTGATTCTCGCGCCATTTATTTTGAAAGAACGGTTTAGATATTCCGATTTGATAACGGTGGTTGTTTGCCTGGCGGGAATGAGCCTGTTTTTTCTCGAACCGCAAAACGCTGCTAATCAACTTGCTGCAAACGTATTTTCAGGAAACATTGCCGCGCTCGCGTCGGGCGTTTTCTTCGGACTTTATTTTATTTTGCTGCGTCATCCGCGCTCGCTTAAAAAAAATCCCGCGCTTTCGGTCTTTTACGGCAATATCATAATCGTTCTGCTGATGCTTCCGCTCGTCTTGAATAGTCCGCCGACCGAGCTAAATTCAAAAGATATTGCGGCAATTCTATTTCTCGGAATTTTCCAAATCGGCATTGCCTACGTTTTATTTACCGACGGCATTTCAAAAGGCGTGCGTTCTTTGGATGCCAGCGTCATCGGTTTTATCGAACCGCTTCTAAATCCGATTTGGGTTTTTCTAATTGTCGGCGAAAAACCGAGCGGCTGGGCAATTCTCGGCGGAATCATCATTCTCGCGGCGGTTATCTTCCACACCTTGCGCCAGCAATACTTGATAAATACGAAACAGGTTTGACAGATTGTTCTTGCCTGTCCGGGTTACTCAGTTTTCAAATATCGAAGGCAAAAGTTGTTTGAAAACTAAAGCCTTTTTCCTGGTTGTAATGTTGTCATTATCGAGGATCTTTCGAACCGTCACTATGCAAATGCTCAAGAATTTCATTGACTTTCACCGTAGTTAATGATAAAAATTAAACCTTACTGTCAAGTTATTTTAACGAAACAGAACTTTGTTTGGAATTACCGCAATGCCTCCCCAAAATTTAGCGCATTATGAACTTTTCATTCAATAGCCTGTTTTTATCGGCTACGAAGCTGCATTGAACTATTTAGCGAATCAACCATTTATTTTAATAAAATTGAGGATTTTTAATAATGTCTAATATCGTATCTAACATCAAAAACCGCAAAAAGATTAACCTTTCATTTTTAACGGTTACCGTAGTTTTGCTTGCTCTTTTTGCAATGGCTTTCGGAGCGATAAACTCGTCTGCCGATACAATTGATAACCGGCAGGGGCGAGAAAACAAATGGAGTTTTCAATCCAGGCAACATTTAAGGACAGTTAATAGAAAAGCCTCCGTACGATTTGGCTCTTCGGCAAAAAATTTAACACCCGTATTCTCTAAACAGGTTCAGCCTTTAATAGAAGATTTATTAGAGGGAGACCTCGATACGACGTTCGGCACAGGCGGCAAAGTTACGACTCAATTTGGCACGTCACAGAGCGAGGCGGCAGCAGTTGTTCTTCAGTCGGACGGGAAATTCGTCGCCGCCGGTTATAGCTTTAACGGTACAAACAGCGACATTGCTCTTGCACGCTACAACGCGAACGGCTCATTGGATACTACGTTCGGCACCGGAGGCATAGTAACGACGGACATCGGCAATGTTGACAACGCAAGTTTCGCACTTGCGATTCAACCGGCGGACGGCAAACTTATTGCTGCCGGAAGCAGCATCAACGGTACGAACGACGACTTTGCAGTTGTTCGATACAACACCAACGGAACGCTCGATAACACATTCGGGACAGGCGGAATTGTAACGACAAATTTTGCCGGCAATTCGTTTGATTACATCGAGGCAGTCGCGCTTCAGCCCGACGGCAAAATTGTTGCTGCCGGTTCCCTTTTCAACGGCTCGTCTTTCCTGTTTGCGCTTGCCCGTTACAACACCAACGGAACGCTCGACGATACATTCGGGACTGGCGGTCGAGTAACGACGAGCTTTACTAATGTTGACGATTTAGCCCGGGCAATGGTGCTTCAACCGGATGGCAAAATCATTGTGGCAGGCGAAGCTGACACCGACATTGTCGTCGCGCGTTACAACTCGAACGGTACGCTGGACACCACTTTTGACGGCGATGGTAAGGCTATAACATCAATCGGTCTGTTCGATGCCGCTTATGATGTCGCCCTTCAACCCGACGGTAAAATCGTCATCGCCGGAGAAGCGGGCGACGGTAATAATTCGGATTTTGTAGCGGCTCGATACGAATCTACCGGCTCTCTTGATTTGACCTTTGACGGCGACGGCATAGTAACGACACCAATCGGCAGCAGCAACGAGATTGCAACTGCCATTTCGCTTCAATCGAACGGTAAAATCATCGTCGGCGGTTTCAGCTTTAACGGTGGAAACGATGACTTTGCTCTCGTGCGATATAACTCGAACGGCATGCTCGATTCATCGTTTGGTACGGGCGGCAAAGTTACGACAGACTTTAGCTCCTCAAATGATTACGCTCTTGCTCTGACGATACAGGCAGGCAGCCGGGTTATTGTCGTTGGCAGCAGCAACACAAATTTTGCGGCGGCAGCTTATTCCTTGGGAACAACAACCGGCTGTTCCTATTCGCTTTCTCCAACCAGTGCAATCGTTACTGCATTTCCCGGCACAGGCAGTTTCAACATCAACACAGGAGCAGGTTGCTCTTGGACAGCCGTGAGTAACAATACATGGATAACGATTACAGGCGGAAGCAGCGGCACCGGCAACGGAGTGGTTGATTTTTCGTTCGCTTCCAATAAAGCTACAACACCAAGGACTGGAACTATCACAGCCGGAGGTCAAACTTTTACCCTCACCCAAACGAAGTCGCGCACGCGCTCCAGAGTCACCACGTTTTGACAGCAGTGAAATGAAGTTGAAGAAGGCGTGATTAACTAATTCAAGTTAATCACGCCTTTCTGCGTATTATGCAGGTTTGGCAGCGAAGCAACAGGCTATAATTAACCGACAAATACTTTTCACTCTGTTTTCTGCTGCTTGATCTCCAAATTTGAATTTCCAAACAAGTTCTAAAAATAAAAACGATGAGCAAAAAGCAATACTAAGTTTGAAAATCCTGCATCATAAAGCGATCAGGTTTTTAGATTATTCATTCCGCTTTATGATTGCCGTCATAGTTTTAAAACTTGTAGTAAAGTAAATTTTATGAAAGTGACACTCATCACAGGCGCGTCGAGCGGTATCGGTGAGGCGTTTGCGCGAAGGCTTGCCGAAGAAAAACACAATTTGGTTTTGGTGGCGCGTTCGGAGGAGAAGTTGCGCGAATTGTGCAATGAGTTGAAGCTCAAACATAAAATCACCGCGCATTACATCGCGGTTGATTTAACGGATTTTGAAGCCGATTCTCGCCTTTTCAGAGAAACGGAAAAACATAATCTCGAAGTTGACTGGCTGATAAATAATGCCGGTTTCGGTTCGATGGGCGATTTTGCAAATCTCAAGCTCGAAAACGAACTCGAAATGATTCGATTGAACATTCAAGCTCTGGTTGCCTTAACGCATCGTTACCTGCAAAAAATGCGCGAGCGAAAAAGCGGCGTTATAATCAATGTGGCTTCGACGGCAAGTTTCCAACCCGTTCCGTTTATGGCGACTTACGCCGCAACCAAAGCATTTGTCAGGTCATTCAGCGAAGCGATTGCCGAAGAAAATCGTTTACTCAATATCAAAGTAACGGCACTTTGTCCGGGACCGACCGACACGAAATTTTTTGAAACTGCCAATGCCGAAGCCTTTAGAATAAAAGGTATGCAAACATCCGAAGAGGTTGTCGAGGCGGCTCTGAAGGCGGTCGAAAGTGGAAAGGCAACCGTTGTTTCCGGTTGGACAAACTATCTGGGCGCAAAGATTGTCAACTTCGTGCCGGATACGCTTTTAACCCGCTTTGTCGGCGGTGTGCTCCGTCCGAAGGTTGAAAAAAAGAAGCAGATTTAGGATTCAGGATTCAGGATTCAGGATTTAAGATTTAGCATTGAAAACAAGAAATAGATTCAGGATTTAAGATTCAAGATTTAGGAAGAACTTCGCGTTTTCAATCCTGAATCCTAAATCTTGAATCCTAAATCTTGAATCCTGAATCTTGAATCCTAAATCTTGAATCCTAAATCCTGAATCTTGAATAGATTCTATCGAAATGAAATTCACGGTTCTCGGCAGCGGTTCGACGGGCAATGCCGTTTTAATCTGCACCGGAAAAACAAAAATTTTGGTTGATGCCGGTTTGAGCGCGAGAGAGATTTTGCGCCGTCTGGCACTCGTCGGCGTGGATTTTTCGGATTTGGACGCGGTTATCATCACGCACGAACACGGCGACCACGCGGGCGGTTTGCGCGTTCTGCTGAATACGGTCAAATGTCCGGTTTTTATGTCAGGCGAAACTTTAGAAGCCTATTTGCGCGAAAAATCGAATAAGAATAATAACGAGCCGCAGAGACGCGCCGACGCGCTCAAAAACCGAATCGTTGCAATCGAATCGAGCAAGGATTTCCGCATCGGCGAAATAGATTTCGAGCCGTTTTCCGTGCCGCACGACGCGGCTGACAACTTCGGTTTCGTCGCCAAACACGCGGGCGTAAAACTGGCGACCGTGATGGATTTGGGCTATTTTACAACTCTCGTCAAGCAGAAACTGCAAAACTGCGACGGCATCATCATCGAATCGAACCACAGCCGCGATATGTTGAAGGCTTGCCCGATTTACAGTTGGGATTTAAAGCAGCGAATTTTATCCAACACCGGACATTTATCAAACGAAGAATTGTCCGATTGGCTGACCGAAGATTTCGACGGGACGGCGCGGCACGTCGTTTTAGCGCATCTTTCTCAACGAGCCAACGAACCGCACCTGGCGCGTCTGACGGCACAAACCGCTTTGCAGATGCGTGCGCCGCTTTTCAAAACAGAAACGCAAATTACAATTTCCTATCACCGCGAGCCGACAGTTTGGATTGAATTTTAGAAACATCCAATCACAGATGCACACAGATAAACACAGATTTTTAAAAAGATGAATGTGGAATAATGAACAATGAATTTCTGATATTTTTTAATTCATCATTCATTGTTCATAATTAAAAAATGTCTGTGCTATCTGTGTCTATCTGTGGTTGAAATTTCTTTTGCTTTCGGCTGCAAAATCTCGCCTACAATCTTTTGCCGAAAATCAAAAATATAATCGAGTTCCCGGTGCACAAACCAATGCGCCAAATCGCCGAAAGGTTCAAGCGGCAGGCGATATTTAACTTCGTCTTCGATTAAAGTTTTATTTTCCGAAAGTTCGGTAAAAGTATGGCGGTGAATCCATTGTTTGTAAGGGCTTTTCAAAGCCCGGTCAACAAAGAGATGCGGCGGATTCCACTCGGAAATTACTGTTTGCCATTTTACCGGAAAGCCGCGCAATTTCAGTTGATAATCAATCAAAGTTCCCTTTTTAATATCAATCGGCTGATTGGTTGTGATATGAAAATTGAGTTCCGGCGGCGTGATGCGTTCGAGATTTCCCGCGTCGGCGAAAAAATCGAAGACCGTTTTGCGCGGCAAATCTAAAGTTAATCCGCGCGTTAGAATATGTTCAGCCATCTTATAAGTAAATCGTGAATCGTGAATCGTAAATCGTAAATCGCAAACATAAAATCAGAAACTATTCACGATTTAGGATTCACGATTTACAACTTCATCTCTGTTTAATTTTTCTTCGTTTTCAGATATTTTTTCGGAATCAGATTTTCCGGCGTTTCGCTTTGCCAGTAAATTGTCATTACCCACCAACGCTTGCCGTCATTCAAAAGCTGAAAGCTGTTGATGCCGCGTGCAAACGGCTTTTTATCATCGGCTTTGTGAAACGATTCGTAAGTTGAAAAGACGTGGGCGATGCTGCCGTAAATATCAGTGCGCCGCGCAATTTCACGTTCAAAAAAACCTTCCTTTTCCATAAAGGGTTCGCTGCGCTTGATGTATTCTTCAGGCGTATGGGAACGTGCGCCGATAACTCCGGTGGTAGGATTTTTTCCGGTCGGAATCATTCGCGCGCTCGGATGAAAAAGCGTGCGAAATCTGTCCCAATCGCGTTTTTGTCCCGCTTCGCCCGAAATTACGTCATAGACGGCTTTCATAATTGCGTCAACCGAAGCAACATCAGCCGAGTTTGCTTCCTTTATCACAGGTTTATTTTCGTCTTTGGTTTGCGCTGGCAAATTGAAAGACAAAGTAAATATAATCAAACAAAGCAACAGTAAATTTCTTTTCATAATGCGTTTTTTACGTTGAAAATAATTTTTGGTTTTCGATATAACAAATTGCTAATTTTCAAATCTGGTTTCCAGCGTTTCCTGCAAATTCTGCGGCACATTTGAAAGAAAGTTATAACCCGTTCTCTGTTCGATGGCGCGAACCGTCGTGCGAAATTTGCGCCAATCGGTTTTACCGAGATTCGGAGCATTGGGTATATCAACCGCAATGACGTGGGTATTTTCGTTGACGGCGGAAAAATCTGCGCCCGGCGGCACGGCGACAACCAATTTCCAGCAATTGGTCGGCACGGTAATTTTCTTTTTTAACTTTCCTTTTTCGCCGTAACAGCCCGCGACGACGTATAAATCAACCTTGCCTTTTTTTACCAAATCGCGCGAGTAAGTTTCAAAATCGTTCCAGACATTTCGATTAAGGTCAGGCGTTTGCGGAATCATATTTGTCATATAAAACGTCTGGCTGTTGGCTTCGGGACTGCTCGAACGGTCGGCACTCGGACACAAATGTCCTCTGTCAAACCCGCTTCCCGTGTAATCAGTCGGCGTGATGCGCGTAAAACTTTTGGGCAAATTCGGGTCGGGTCGAAAATTATCCTGCCGCTCGGCAACTCCGAAGTCGCCTTCCGCGATGCGCCACGCAACCCAGTTTGCCGAGCCGCGACTGTTGTTATACGAAAGCGCGTAAGTCGTGTTGACCATCAAATAATTGTCGGCGTTTGAAGTATTGTTGGTTGCATTGCTCGGATTGCCGGGCGCGAGATAAATTTGCTGCGCCTGTTCGATATTTAATATTGGCGGCGAAGGTTTTTGTCCTTCAGGAACTTGGTTTTCAGTCGTCGCGTTATCGTTGTTTTTGAGACCGTCGTTGATTTTATTTGCTATCCAAAAGCAAGCCAGCGCAGTCAAAACAACGATTGCCAACGCGATGATGCCGCCGATAATAACTTTATTTCTCATAGATTTTCTGCCATTTATAAGGTTTAGCATAAACTATTAAAAGTCAGTCGATACGCTTTTTGCAAAAGATACGATAAAATAAATCTCAGAGATGAGCGAAAAACTTCATTTAATAAATTTATCGCCGGGCGAGATTGCCGATTTTGTCCGTGAAATCGGCGAGCCGAAATATCGTGCGAAACAGATTTTCAAAAATCTGCACGAAAGACGACTCGATAATTTTGACGAAATGACGAATTTGCCGAAAAGCCTGCGCGAAAAATTAAATGAGACCGCGAGTGTTTCAATCTTAAAAGTCGAATCACGCTACGTTTCGACGGACGGAACCCGCCGTTTTCTGATAAAAACACACGACAATTTCCCCGTCGAAACCGTTTTTATTCCAACCGAAAACCGCGACACGATTTGCTTTTCGTCGCAATCAGGCTGTCCATTGCAATGCGATTTTTGCCTGACGGCGAAACTCGGATTGCTTAGAAATTTAACGGCGGGCGAGATTGTCGAGCAGGTAATTATCGTCCTTAACGATGTCTACGGCATCGGCGCGCAAACTCCGCACGGCACAAATCTGGTGGCGATGGGCGCGGGCGAACCGTTTCTGAATTTTGAAAGTCTGACCAAAGCACTCGAAATTATGGCAAACGAGGATGGACTTTTTATCGTGCCGAATCGCGTGACGGTTTCGACGGCGGGAATCGTGCCGAAAATTTATGAATTTGCCAAACTTGAAAAACGTCCGCATCTGGCGATTTCGCTGTCCGCGCCAAACGATGAACTTCGCAGCAAGTTGATGCCGATAAACAAGCGTTGGAAAATCGAAGAGCTGCTGACGGCGGCGAAAGAATTTGAAAAATCTCTGCGGCGCGGCGAAAGATTTACGTTTGAATACGTTCTGCTCGGCGGCGTAAACGATTCTGACGAACACGCCAGCCAACTTGCCAATTTATTAAATAGTTACGAGCTAAACCGCGTCAAAATAAATTTAATTCCGCATAATTCCGCCGAACCGCTTGAATATAAACCGTCGTCCCGGGAACAAATCGAGCGTTTCCGGGCTTTATTAGAAAGAAAGGGAGTTTCCGCATTTGTTCGCCGCCCGCGCGGGCGAGACATCTACGCTGCTTGCGGACAGCTTGCCGCTAAAGACGCGCCGAATCTGGTGCAGATTTCAAATTGATAATATGGAAATTCTCATCGTTGGAGTTATCTTAGTTGGCTTGATGGTTTACGTCTCGACAAGAATCAAAAAGAGCGCGGCAACTGCTTTCGAGCAGGAAATTATTGAGAGAGAGGATTTTCGACTGATAAAACCCGAAGGTTTTATCAGTCCGATCAAAGAAAATTCCAATTTTGTATTTGAGGCTTATACAAAAGATTTCGGCAAAAATGATGCAGAAGAATTTCGGCAGGCGTGGGCAAATTTGGTTGTGATTTCGGATTCGAGTTTTGAAATCGCAGTTGAAAATGTAAAGAAAAGCAACAGAGAAATTTTATCAGAGAAAACTTTGAAAGACGCGCCTGAAGAACAGAAAATTTGTTTGGTTGATGGCGAAAAAGCGGAAAAAAATGTAACCGTAAAAACCTTTTATAAAGTTATCGAAAGCAGCAGACATCGCAAAATTTATCAATTGCAGATTTCGGTTTTAGATGCTTATCGAGAAAATTATGCAGACAGAATAAACAATATGCTGAAAAGTTTCGCCGTCAAATAAAAGCATCTCGAAGCGGCAAAACTTCATCATTTGAAAAGGAAAAAAACTTATGAAAAAATTATTATTCAGTGCAATTTTATCTTTAGTAGTTGTATTTTTAGCAGGACATTTGGTTGAAACAAACGCGCAGACGATTAACGGTTCAATCGGTACCGTCAAGCGCGGCGGTGCAGTCAAAGGAACTATCGTGATGAATATTCCGAGCGGTTTACACGTTAATTCGAGCCGTCCGAACACTGAATACGCAATTCCGACAGTTGTTAGTTTAAGCGCGGCGGGCGCGAAGGTTGGTTCGGTTATGTATCCGCGCGGCACAAACCGAAAATTCGAGTTTTCCGACGATACGCTCAACGTTTACGAAAATCGAGCCGTCTTCGGTTTCAACATCGCCGTTCCCGCAAACTATAAAGGTAATACGGTAAAAGTCCGCGCCGTCGTCCGCTATCAGGCTTGCACGGACCAAGTTTGCTATCCGCCGAAGAATAAGGAAATTACCCTGACCGCAAAAGTCAGATAAAAATAATTCAGCCGCGAACAAACACGAAAGAACACGAAATTTAATTAAATAATTTTTCGTGTTCTTTCGTGTTCTTTCGCGGCTAATTTTTCTGCAGACCAATCACAGACATCAAGCGTCCGGTTTTGCCGTAAAGTTTCTTTTCGACTCGATACGAGAAAAATAAATCGGTTCTTTCCATTGTGCAGAGCGGCGCGGTAAAAATATTTACGGGCAAAACTCCCACGCTCAAAAGCTCTTCTTTATTTGCCAAATGCAAGTCAATCAAAGCATGTCCTCCGCGCGTCTGCGTAAAAAGTTTTCCAGCTGTGGAAAACTTTTCTGCGAACGCATCGATTACGTCCTGACCAACCTCGTAATTCTTTCCGCTTGCCGCCGCTCCAATCGCGCAAATCAAATCTTTCGCGCTCGTTCCATAAATCTCGCGCATCCTATCAATCGTGTTCTTGATAATCGAATTTACAGTTCCGCGCCAGCCTGCGTGAACTGCCGCAAACGCTTTTGTTTTCGCATCGCCGAGCAAAATCGGCACGCAATCGGCGGTTTTTACGCCGAGCAAAACATTCGGAACATCTGAAATCAGCGCGTCCATTTTGAAGTTTCCGTCTTCGACATCGTCGAGATTTTTTATAATTCGCACGTCGGCACTATGAATTTGCCAGCACGAAGCGAGCGTAAAATCTCCGTCGAAAACCTGCAAAAAACGGCGGCGATTTTCCACGATGTTTTCCTCCGAGTCTTCATCGTAACCGGCAAGATTTAACGAATTTTTCGGAAAGTCGCTCACGCCGCCGAGCCGTGTCGAAAAGCCGTTGACAAAACCTTTTTCTTCTAAAGCGCGGCAAACGAGAACTTTCACATTGTTCTTTTCTCGCCAATAAAAGCCGAAATTTGATAAAGTTTCATCAGAAATTTTCTTTACTGATTTCTGATTTCTGACTTCTGACTTCTGATTTATGATTGTTTCCATCGGAATAGACATTATAGAAGTTTATCGCATCCGCGAAACTATTTCGAGAACGCCGCGTTTTGTCGAAAGAGTTTTTACGGAACGGGAACGTGCTTACTGCGATGCAAAAGGAATGGCGGCGGCGCAATCATACGCCGCGCGTTTTGCCGCGAAGGAAGCATTTTTGAAAGCCTTGAAAACAGGCTGGCGCGGGAAAATTACCTGGCACGATATTGAAATCGTCTCAGGCGAAAATAATGTTCCGAATTTGGAGATTCGCGGTGAGGCGCGGAATATTTTAGAGAATCTCGGCGCGAATCAAATTCATCTTTCGATGTCACACACCACCGAACACGCGACTGCTCTAGTTATTTTGGAGAAGATTTGATTTTCGGTTTCTTTATTTTATTCAGAAAAGCTATGTCTTTGCTTGATACGGCGGAAGCCGTTCTGGTGCAAATGTTCGTCGTCAAGTTTTTATTTTCTCCGTCAGCGTAAACTAAATACTTTTTTCCAATCTCAAATCTGTATCCGCAAGCGGCACTGTCTTTGGCAGTCGAAACGGTGATTTCGCTCTGAAATTTATTATTCCAGGTTTTTTCCACCTTAAAAGTTATCAAATTAAAATCGGGCTTTTCGATTACTTTAACGACCTTGCCGACAAATACTGTTGATGATTTTTGGTAAGCATCTTTGACCTGCTTCTCGATTGACAAATCTTCTTGCGGAAAACAACTGCAAGCGAAAGTATCACTTGCAGTCAAAGCAATCAAAAAAGCCGAAAAGAAAATTGAGAAAATAATTTTGTTCATAATTTTAATTGCCAATTTCTCTTTCAGACGGGAAAACAGGTCGCGCCGCGTCGGGATTATCGGGCGAAGTGTGCAGATGAATTATTTTCCAATCCTTGCCGACGAGTTTGAAAACCAAAGTCATTCTGCCCGAAGCCGATTCGGGTTTGCTGTTAAATTCCTGTGTTTGTTTCCATTTGCAGGTTGCATACGCCGTGTCTTTGCCGAGCATTTCGACGCGCCAACCCGTAATGTCCAAAGTTACTTTTGAAGTTTTTTCATAAAGCGATTCGCGGTTTTTCTTCATCGTTTCCCAACCGATGGTTGCCGAGCCGTTGTTGTTGAAGAAAAGAATACGGTCGTTGTTTTGATAAACGCTCATTACTTTTTCCGCGTCGGATTGCTTGATTCCTTCGACGAGCCGGTCGAAAGCGTCGCGCACGCCTTTTTCGCCGGGTGCAGTTTTAGTCGAAACTACAGTCGTATTTTTATCAGCTGTAACGGTTGTCGCTTTACCTTTGACGACGATTTTATTGGTTTGACCGATAGCCGTAAAAGCTAAAGCTGAAATTACGAAACTTAAAATTATTATTTTTTTCATTTTTGTACGATTCCTCTGATAAAAGAAATTTGCTGCTCGAAGCAGTTTATAATCGCAGAAACTTAGTTGCAAAGCCGAAGCCGCACGTTTTCTAAAAAAGTCAGCAGACCGGTTGCCGGCTGCACCATATCGTATTTAGTTTAACCGATTTGCGCTGTTTTTAAGTTTGAGAATTCCGAACAAAACGTGAAGCTCAATAAATGCCGTGTTCAAACGTCCATTGCTAAACTTAAAACAGTCGGAATAAATCTTGCCTGCAACGCAAAATTAAAAGTTGAAGAATTTCAACCGATTACTCTTCCTGAAGAAAAAGTCGAAAATTTAAGGAGAAACCGTTTATGCGAAAAGCCGAAAAAATTCTTTGGGCAATTTTCTTCCTGTTGCCTTTTCTTGTCCTAAATTCGGGAAATGCTCTGGCAAATCCGATTGAAGATGTGGATGAAACACCGGACGTTACGGCGCGGGTTGCGCGAATCAGTTTTTTGCGCGGCGCGGCGCAAATCAGGCACGCTGACAGCAAAGATTGGGAACGCGCAACGCAAAATTTGCCGATTGTCGAGGGCGATGAAATTTCCACCGATGGCAATGCGCGTCTGGAAATTCAGTTTAATCGTGATAATTTTCTGCGTCTTTCAGAAAATTCTTATTTGAAAATCACGACTTTGCGCGATGAAGGCGTTGCCGTCAGTTTGCCGGAAGGAAAATTGAGTTTGCGCGTGCTGAGATTCGACAAAGACCGCGCGTCTTTTGAAATTGACGCGCCGCAAACAACCGTTGCCGTCGAGCGGGCGGGAATGTATCGCGTGGACGCGGGCGATAAAAACGGTTCGGAAGTTCGCGTGTCTGTTACCGACGACGGGAAAGCGCGTATCTATTCGGAAAATTCCGCCTTTACGCTTCGGAGCGGACGCAGCGCACAAATTCAAATCAGCGGAAACTACGCGGGCGAGTGGGAAACTGCGGACGCTTCAAAATACGCGGACGAATTTGACAGTTGGGCTTTGCAGCGCGACACGATAATTGTCAAGCGTCTGCAAAATGCGGGTTACGATAAATACTACGACAACGATTTTTACGGCGCGGAAGATTTGAGCGAATACGGCGAATGGATTCACACGCGCCGATACGGGTATGTTTGGAAACCTTTCAGCAATGCGACGAGCAGTTACGCAAATTGGTCGCCGTATCGCTACGGTCATTGGCGTTGGATTCCGCCGTACGGTTGGACTTGGGTCAACGACGAATCCTGGGGCTGGGCAACTTATCATCACGGACGCTGGGTTTATGTTGACAACAATTGGGCTTGGACACCTTACGGTCAACACCGCCCGCGCAGAAGCTGGTGGCAACCCGCGCTGGTCGTTATAAATTATACGGCAAGTTTAATTTGCTGGTATCCGCTACCGTATAGTTACGGTTATCACAACTATAATTCGACATACATTGACCGCCGCCGATACAACACAACCATCATTAATAATAACAACACGACGGTTGTTGTAAATCCGACACAGGTGCCGTCAGCAGGCAGAGGCGGAAAAACTTTTGACCGAAAACCGTTTGAACTAGATATTCCGACGACGGGCGTGATTGCGGTTGAAGCGAGCGAATTCGGTAAAGGAACGAAAGGCATCCGTCCCGCGCCGGTTGATGTTGCGAAGAAAGCTCTCTCGAAAATGCCGTTTGAAAATGAAAATCCGCCGCTTCCGAACTATCGAGATTTGAAAGGCAAAGTCAATCGAGAAATTCTGGCTGAAAATCCGCGAAACGAGCGGCTCGAAGCACGAGTCAAAACAGGCGCAACCGCGAGAATAACGGGTGTTCCGGTTGACGAGAATCTTCGCAAGGAGAAAATATACGGAAATCGCCAACCGTTTGAGAGAACTACGCCGGGCGCAGAATCAAATGAAAATCCGGGGAAAGCTGAAACGCGAAACACAGGCGCGGTCAAGCGCGTCCCGCGTCCGGCTCCCGGACAAGATGACGATAATACGGAAACGAAAAAATCAACTGTGCGAGAGATTCCGTCCGGCGATTTCCCGATTCGTTCCAGAAGTGGGAAAACCGCTGGTGAAAGTGATAACAATCCTGTTTCCAAACCGCGAAACAGAGTAAAGGAAACATCGCCTGATACGCCGCCGGAACCGCAGGAGCGACAAGAACGTAAAGAGCGTCGCCAACTCCCGCCGCAGCCGGAGTCGCCGCAGCGTTCCGAACCGCCACCGAAGCGCGAAGAACCACGCGAGGCAAAACCGTCTCAGCGCGAGCAGCCGTCGCCGAAGGAAGATAGAAAAACTTCTCCGCCGTCAAAGGAGAATGCCGAACCGAAAAAACCCGATAATAAGGACAATTAAGAAATAAAAACCGGCGAAAAAAAAAGTTAGGACAGCATAGAAAACTATCCTAACTTTTTTGATTTCGAAAAGATTATTTAACCTGAGTTCGGGTTAAGGAATTTTCCACCGCCGAGACGCAGAGACGCTAAGACAATTAAAGAAGATAAGCGAAAACTTGGGGAAAGTCGGCTGCTTCGCCAAGATTTCGTAAAAAACTCCGCGTCTCTGCGTCTCGGCGGTTCAATTTTTCTTATCTCCAAATGATGTTATTTACTTTTGCAAAAAGACTTCCCGATTGATAGCCGCCGGATTTCCGAGCACGATAAAGCGCAGGTTTTTCATATATTTTTGCGCGACGCGCTGAACGTCTTCGGATTTCACTTCACGGACGCGGTTCAAAAATTCAAACGAATTGCGCCAGCCGCCGCCCGTCAATTCGTAACGCGCAAGCTCCCCGGCTTGGGCGACGTTGGTTTCCTGTCCGAGATAATAAGTCGTCAAAAATTGTCCGGTTACGCCGGAAATTTCATCGGGATTGACTCTTTCCTGCTTCAAATCGTTTATTTCCTTGAGCATTACGCTGATTGCCTGATTCGCGTCGACGGCGGTTACATAAATGTTCGCCGTGTTCGATGCGAACGAACCTAAATCTGCACTCGGCGCGTAGGACAAATTGCGTTTGACGCGGACTTCTTCAAAAACGCGGTCGCGGAGTAGTGCCGTCCCGACGCGCATCGCATAATAATCAGGATTATTGAGCGAAGGCGCGTTGAAAACACCCTGAATATAATTGGTCGGCAATGTGCGCGATGTTACGTCGAGCGTCGGCTCAACAAAACTTATAGTCGGCAAAGGCGGCGCTTTGTAATCGCCGCGCGGCAATTTCCCGAACGAATCGGCGATTCGTTTTTGCAAATCCTTCGCGTCCAAATCACCGACAATCACGAGCAGAAGCTGTGAAGTCTGCAAACTTTTTGATGATACGCCCGCAAATCGGCGGCGGTGAAACGGCTGATTGTTTCAATCGTTCCGCGCACTTCGTTGGCATACGGATGTTTGGCGTAAATCACGCGGTCTTGCAAAACCTGCAAAAAACCGTCGGGGCTGTCTTCGTCGTCTCTGAGAGTCGTCAAAATTTTCTCGCGTGTTAGTTCGAGGTCGTCAGCCGCGAAAGCCGGATTCAAGGCAATGTCGGTGAAAACGTCCCACGAGCGGTCAAAATTTTGGCGCGTCGAAATCATACTCAAAACGCTGTAATCGTTGCTGACCGACGAGCCGACGCTGCTTCCCGTGCGCGAAAGCTCGCGGCGCAGGGCTTCACGCGAAAACTTTTTGCTGCCTTCCGTGGCAAGACCGAGCATCAAATTTTCGATTCCGGCGTTTTTATCGGTGATATTTTGCGCTCCGCCGCGAATAAAAAGTCCGGCGGCAACCGTCGGCGCGCTTTGCCGGCGTTTGATTAAAACCTTCAAACCGTTCACGTCAAATTCCGTAACGAGAGCGGCTTGCTCGGCGATATTGATTTTGCCCGTCTGAGCAAAATTTAGAGAAACAAACGATAAACTGATAAACGTCAATAAAAAGAATTTACCGACCTCTGACCTCTGACCTCTGACTACTTTCATAATTATTTTCCAATCAAATCTTCCTGCGTTATTTTTGCTCTGGCTTGCGCCTCGGCTGAAATCATTGCAATACCGACGTGCGGTTTGTTCTGAATATAAGTTCGCACATATTTATTTGTTTCGTTGCGCGTGACGGCACGCAGATTTTTGTAATATCCGCGATAGTAATCAATGCCGGTCGAAGACCACCAAAAACCGAGTGTGTGCGCGTAAGTGCTGGGCTGCTCGCGGCTGAACAAATCTCTCGATTCAAGCAAGGTTTTCGCGTTTTCCAATTCTTCATCGGTAAAATAATCCGGCTTATCGAACTGCGCGATTTCCGCGTAAGCTGCTTTGAGTGCGGCTTTCGCTTTGTCAGGCGTTGTTACCAATGTCACCGTAATCGGTCCGACATTGCGCTGCGTGTAATATGTAATGTCCGCGGCGACGACTAAGCCGGTATCAACCAAACTGCGTTGAAAGCGCGAATTCGGCTGCGTCAAAATAAACGAAAAAACATCCGCCGCGTAAGTTGCCGCATCGTCTTTACCGATTGAAGGACCGTGCCAGCCGATTTGAATCAGCACGTTTTGGACGGGCTGTTCGACGATTTCGCCTTCGCTCTTTGTGAGTGGCGGATGTTCGACGAGCGGAAATTCCTTGAACGGGTCAACTTTTCTTCTTTCCCAACTTCCGAAATTCTGCTCGGCAATTTTGAAAACCTCTTCCGGTTTGACATCGCCGGTAACGACCAGCGCGGAATTATTCGGGACGTAATAACGCGATTGAATCAAACGCATTTTGTCGGTTGTCGCCGATAAAACCGTCTCGCGCGTGCCGAGCGGATTTTTGCGCGTCGGGTATTTGTAATAAAGTTTATTTTTTAAAGCGCGGTCTAAATAGTAAAACGGATTTCCGAAGTTGCGGTCAATCTCGCCGTTGACAACTTGTTTTTCTTTGGTAAATTCCTCTTCGTCAAAAGTCGGATAACGCACCGCGTCGTTTATCACGCGAATCGCGGTCGCCAGATTCGGACTCGTCGTCGTGAAATAATAATTGACGACTTCTTCCTGCGTCGTGCCGTTATAGTTGATGCCGAGTTGTCCGATATTGCCGAAATAATCTACGCTTCCGAGCTGACTTTTCAGTTTCACCGTTTCAGCGCAGTTTTCGCGCTCATAGACGGCATTGTTATTGTATTTTTTTGCGAGTTCACACCGATAAACCAGAGCTGATTTGTTCGGCTTAAAAAACATATGCTCGTAAAGATGCGACAAGCCGTTCAGTTCCGGCGACTCTGTAAAAGAACCGTTGCGAACGTCTAATTCCACCGTCACAATCGGCACGCTCGAATCGGGCAGAACGATAATTTCCATACCGTTCGCCAAAGTTTTATTGACAAACGGAACCTCGATGCCCTGCTGTTTGGCGGAAGTTTTCGCCGCCGTATTATTCGGAACGGGTTGCGAAGCGGTTTTTGTTTGTGCAAAATTGGAAGTGGAAAGAATTGATAAAACAAGAAACAAAGACAAGAAATATTTTTTCACTGAAAACTCCAAAAGAGAATTTAAATTATTGTATTTACGCAATTTCTGCGAAAATGTTTTGAAACTAAAATCTATCATAAAGGAAAAATAAAATGGAACGAGACAATTTGATGCACGGAGCGCGAACCGCGTTGAATCAAAATCAAGAAATACGCGATTGGTGCGAAACTTTTCTAAAAGGAAAAGAACGCGAGACAAAATCGGAGATGGCGGACGAAGAATTTGAAAAACACTGGCGTTATCACAAACCGGAGATTATGCACGCGGGCGCAGCGGAAGCGATGCAGGCGTATAAAACGAGAAATGCTGAAAATTAAAGACAAGCCGCAGTTTGAAATTAGCAAAAATCAAACTGTGGCTTGTCTTTAAAAGATAAACACCTAAATTACTTTTTCGGATTTTGACTTGTTTTGGTTTCCGGCTTTATTGCTGCTGTTTCGTCCAGATTGAAATACCCGATTGCCGCGTCGTGGTCGGAAAAACGCTCGACGCGCGTTGCGTCGCCGCGATAAGTTTCGGGGAAATCGGCGTTTAAACGCGCGAAACCGAAAGCCGCGAGATGTTTTCTCATCGCCTGCGAAATAATCATATGGTCGAGAACCTGCGCGTTGCCGTCAAAGCTGTATGAATAACGCTGGTCGGCTTTTATTATATCCACCAAATTAATCAAATCGGGATTTATCAAATCATCGGAAGCCGTTAAAACCTGGTCTTTCGGCGCGGGCGTGCCTTTGATTACGCCGATAATATCGCCGATGCCGTCGTTAAACTGAAACGCATTAAAATCGCCGAGCAGGACGATTCGTTCGTCCGCGCTGGCTTTCTGGCGTTCCTGAACGAATTTCGCCAGAGATTCGGCTTGTGTCTGCCTTTTCAAGCGAACCCGTGCGCCGCCGTCTTTCGGGTCGTCAATTCCGAGAAACGATTTTAAGTGATTGACAATAACCGTAAAGGCGAACGGTTTGCCGGTTTTCGCATCGTTTATCGTTGCCTGCAAGACTAAAGGCGGACGGTCGTGCAGATTTTCTTCATTTTTATTGTTCGGATTTTTGAACTTATCGTCTTTTCCCAACTGCTTGACTTCAACTACATTTACCCGCGCGGATTTCACCAGAAAGCCGACATCGATTCCGCGTCCGTCATTTCCGTCAATCAAATACGCTTCATATTTCGGATTCGTCTGGTTGGCGGCAACCGCGTCAGAGTTGATTTTATCGGCAAGTTTTTTGAGAACCGATAGACTTTCGACTTCGATTACGCCGATGACATCCGGGAAACGCATATAATCGCGGATTGCCATCGAGATTTTTTTCAGACGATTTTGAAAAACCTCAACCGGAACGATGTCCTCTTTTATCTTCGGGTCGTCTTCGTCGTCAAAAAGATTTTCGAGATTCATTCCGGCAAGTGAAAACTGTCGGTCTGTAATTTGCGGCAAAGGCTGCGACCTTATCAAATTAGAAACAACCGGCTTGCCGTCCGCGTCAGGTAAAATCGTATATTTCTGATAACCGTAATGCAGAACGCCGACGAGATTTTTGATTTCCGCTTTTGTCGTTACATTCATCGTCCGCGCTCCGAGCTGCTCGTCGCTGTCAACGCGCAAATTCTCAGGATTGGCATCAAAGACCGGCATTTTCGGAAAATCCTTTTTTATCCGTTCCCTTTCCTTCTCGGAAGCGAAGCCAACGTCGTAAATATCCATTCCGGGTTCGCGGAACGGGCGCGGAGTTCCCTTCAAAACGCCGTAGAAAATACCGTCGGAAACTGAAATTCCCGTCTTGTCGTCAACTCTGCCTTTAGTCGGCGCAACCGCCGTCATTGTTTCAACCAAAACGCGCATTCCTTCGTATTTTTCGAGCTGGTCAATTTTGTTTGAAGCAAAATCCGCCGCCGTCAAAGTTGCCGGTTTCGGCAAAGCGTTGCCTTTCGAGATGACTTTGATAACGTCTTTGTCCTTCATCATCGAAAGCTCGGTTATCGGAAGGCTGGCAGGCTCGGCTTTCGGGCGAAATTCGGTGATTGTTCCGGTAACGGAAATCAAATTTCCGATGGTTGCCTCGCCGTCCGGCTCGCTTTTCGTATAGACGAAAATTCCTTCCGATGTTGCCGCATTACCGTCTGTTTTATCGTCCGGCGACTGTAGAAAAAATCCGCTTCTCGTTCGCGCCGTAACGATTCCGGTCAGCCGCGCCGTCTGATTTTCAAAAGCCGACACATTTTTGTCGCCCTGCACTTCGGCGATTGTCCGCTCTTTCTGCGCCGAAACAGTGTGGGCAGTAAGCAGTAAGCAGTAAGCAGTAAGCAGTAAAACAAACGTGAAACGAACATATCTAATCGCGGAAACACGACTAAAATTTCTTAATTGACTGCCAACTGCCGACTGCCAACTGCCGACTGCCGACTGAGTTCTGATTTCTGATTTCTGATTTCTAACCATCATTGTCTATCCTTTTTACGTTCTATTAATTCCTGCGTATTTATCGGCACGTTCGAGAAAAAGTTGTAGCCTGTCAAATTCTCGACTTCGTTGACCGATACTCTGAATTGTCGCCACGGCGCGCTGATGCTGAGCGGCTGCTGATTCGGGACGATAATTCCGATTGTTCTGGTGGCGCGGTTGATTCTCTGCAAATCGCTGCCGCCGTTCGGCAATACCAGAACGACTTTCCACGTTACCTGCGGCACGACGACTTTTCCGCCCGCAATCGTTCCGGCGATTCCCGCTCCGCCTGAAAAGATATACATTTCGTTTCCGGCTTGCGCCAGCGTGCGAAGGTAATTTTCAAAATCAACCCAAGGTCCTTGATTATTGGCGGCGAGCTGCGGAATTATATTGGTCATCAAAAACGTCGCGGAATTGTCTGGAACCGAACGGGTCCGGTCGCCCGACGGTGTCATATGCCCGCGGTCATAGCCTGAGCCTGAATAATCTTCGGACCTAACTTGATACCAACCGGCGGGCAAAGTCGTGTCGGGACGAAAATCGTCCTGACGGTCGGCAGTTCCGAGCCAGGTGCTGTCAAGCCGCCAGCCGACCCAGTTTGCCTCGCCTTTGCTGCGGTTATACGAAAGCGAGTATTGCGGCTTGACGAGCAAATAATTGTTTTCATTGGCAACGTCGGTTGTCGCGTTGCTCGGATTTCCTATCAGCAGCACGTCGTCAACCGCACCGGGCGTGTTGATTGTAATGTTGATGAAAACATTTGCCGTGCGCGTCTGCGCGTCGGATGCAACTGCCGTTACCGCTACTAATCCATTGCCCGCATTGGCATTGATTGTCGCCCGGTACGAAAAAACAAAATCGCCCGCCGTCACGTCGCCGTTCGTTCCGTCATCGAAGAACTGTTGATTTGCCGCGCCGCCGATGTTCGTCAAATTTCCGACAACCGTAATGCCCGTGCTGGGCGGTGTGGTCGCGGCAATCACCGTCACGGTTAAAAGAGTCGTTTCGCCGGGCGCAACCATATTTGAGTTTGCCGCGCCGCCCGCTTGCAACGTCGCGCCGAGATTGCAGGCGTTTGTCGGACTGTTCGTGTTTTTCGGTGTCGGCGCGGAAATCGTGAAATCCGCAGAATTATTATCCGTGTCCGAACAGCCGTTTCCGTTGCGTTTTGCCGCCGTCGCAGAATTTAAATCCGCCGTTCTCGCACCTTCAAAACACGAAGCACCGCTTCCGTAACCGACCAAATCAACGATGGTCGCATCGGTCGGACAAATCGAAACGGAAAGCGGCGTGGTTGAATTTACGAGCGCGATTTTCCCCGAAGTTGAAGAAAGATTCGGGATAAAGGTATTAGCACCGGCGGTTACGGGCGGAGCAATCACATCGGGCGCGGGCAATGGACTGCCGACGCTTCCGTTCGACGCATATTGAATCAAATAGTATTGACCGGGCTGGAGCGTTACATTTGACAAAGGCGTAACCAGCCAATTTGTTCCGCTCGAAGAAGCGTATTGAGTTGACCAGCCGTTCAAGCTGACAGGCGCACTGCCGCGATTAAAAAGTTCGACAAAATCGTGTGTAAACGGCGCATTGGCACTGCCGCCGCCGCCGAAAAATTGACTGATAACAATGTTTGGGGACACTGCGGGAGCCGTCATCGCTTGGTTGACTTCGCTCTGCGCGGTCGTTTTCAAACTTGCCGCGAACCAAACCGATACTATAGTTAAACTGACTAAAACCAAATAAAACCGTTTCATTAAATAGTTTTTCCTTTTTTATTTGAACTTCAGGAAGGGGAAAATGTCGTCGTATTAAACTTTTAACATATTTCTTTGATATTGAATAACCATCTCGTGTTGTCCGAAACATTCTCACAACATCATCTTGCAACTTCATTCGGATTGATTGCCTGAATCATCGCGTATCAAAGTTACGAAAATCTTTTCCGATTGGGCAAAAGGAAGTTATACTGTTGCGGAATTCAGAAGCATCCTATAAAACTAAAAAGCGATACTTAAATTTCAGCACTATTATTCAGCCTGAATGTATTTGACAACGCATCCTTTTTTGGAGTTTTGTACATTTATTCTACTTTCGTTCGTCCAAAAAACTATTTTAACTATTATGGGAAACCGTGAAATTCCGCCTCCGATTCCTGCATTACAATCAACCGATGCCGGCAATCCGCCCTCAGAGCAAACGGCGCAAATCGAAGATTTGCCTGCTGACCGTGACAACGTCGGAGCGACCGCTCGCGGGCAATGGCGAGAACTCGATTGGTCGCTGGTTTGGATGATTCTGGCAGTCAAGGGATTGATTTTTGTGTTCGGCGTGCAGAGTTATCTGACGTTGGCGAACAAGCCGATTGCGACCTGGTACGGATGGCTCGATATATGGAATCGCTGGGATTCGCTGCGTCATCTGCGAATCGCCCAAATCGGTTATTCGGGTATGGGTTCTGATAAAGCCGACATCTTCGGTTTTCCTTTATATCCGTGGCTGGTGCGGCTGTTCGCTTTCATTTTTCAAGATTATTTGCTCAGCTCGTTTATCGTTTCTGGTCTGGCTTCGATTGCCGCCGGATTATTGCTGTACAAACTGGTTTTGGCTGATTTCCCGGATTCGGTTGCGCGGCGTTCGGTGTGGTTTATGCTGATTTTCCCGACCAGCTACTTTTTGCACATCAACTACAATGAAAGTTTGTTTCTCGCTTTAGCCATCGGCTCTTTTCTCGCGGCGCGGCGGGAATGGTGGTCGGTCGCCGCGATTCTCGGAGCATTATTATGCCTGACGCGCTTTAACGGTTTGGTCATCATTCCGGCTTTGCTGGTCGAGATGTTTTTGCAGTATCGGGCAACGCGCCGTTGGCAGTGGCAATGGTTGTGGATTATAGCTGTACCCTTCGGCTTCGTGGTTTATTTGCTGCTCAATAAATACGTTACCGGCGACGCGCTCACCTTCTTAACCGTCGGCAGAGAAAATTTCCAAAAAACTTTGAGCGTGCCCTGGTACGGCATCAGAGACGTATATTATATGGTGTGGAATCCTGAACCCGCGCAGGCGCAGATGATCGGCGTGCAGGAGCTTGTATTTATTATTCTGGGCGCGGTCTGCACCGTCGCCTGCGGATTCCTGCTTCGCGCATCGTACACGGTCTGGATGGCAGGCAGTTGGCTGCTCTTTACCAGCACCAGTTTTATTCTCGGCGTCCCGCGCTACACACTGATTATGTTCCCGATTTTTATTCTCTTTGCTAAACTTGCCGAGCGATTTTTCTGGAACAGCGTAATTGTTCTTTGGTCGCTTCTGTTTCTGGCACTTTTCGTGAGCGAGTTTGTTCAGGGTCACTGGGCATTTTAACGCAAGTGCCGACGACTTTGAGAGCGGCAGTTTGGCAGCAAAAAAATGGCTTGCAAATTTCGCTTAACTTTCACGCGGCTAATTTGTTATTATGAAAGACGGTCAGTTAATCGCCCAATCATTTAGACACTATCCAAACCGCTTCTCGAATGACTTCTGAGACTAATCTTGAAATAAAAGGAAATTTACGCGAATTCCCGCTTGCCGAACTGCTCGTCGAAATATCTCAGGTGCGGTTAAACGGCTCGTTGCGCCTCAGCTGCGAATCGCAAAAGACGGTCGTCTATTTCGACGCGGGCGAAGTCATCTTCGCCGTTTCAAACGCACGGGTGTTTCGACTGTTTGAAATGCTTTTGCGCGACAATAAAATCACCAAAGAACAGCTCGTAAAACTTCCGAATTTTACCAACGATTTTCTGCTCGGTCAGAATCTGTTAAAAGACAATTCGTTTTCAAAACCGGAAGTTGACGCGCTTTTCATGCGGCAAATCGAAGACACTCTGAAAAACGGTTTTGACTGGCTCGAAGGCAATTGGACTTTTAGCCCGCTTGTCAGAGTCAAAGACGGTATTCGGTTCAAAATCGGACTGAATCAACTGTTGATTGAATATGCGCGAGGTTTGTCCGACGAAGCAATCGTTCGCAGATTTAAAGATTTGAAGGAAGTTTTCTCGGTGAAGCCCGCGATGCCCGCTCACATAAATTTATCGCCGCAGGAATCATTCGTTTTTTCAAGATTTGAAAGTTCCGGCTTGACCGTCGAAAACGCAAAATTTTTGAGCGGTATGCCTGACTCCGAAACTTTCAAGATTCTCTACAGCCTGTGGCTCGGCGGTTTTCTCAATCGTCAAAATTCAAAATCGGCTTTTTCCGACAGAAAAACCTTAGAGATTTTATCCGCCAGCATCAGTTTGATAAAAGAGCAAAAGCCGGTTGTCATTCGTGAACTCGAACCGATAAAAAACGAATCGCAAAAAACGGTGCAAGCGGAGATTCCGATTGAAAAGAACGAGCCAATTGATGAAAAGCCTTCGCTCGACGGATACCTCGCCCGAGTCGAAACCGATGCTAATTTTTATGAAATTTTAGATGTCGAACCCGAAGCCGCTCAGACAAAAATCAAACAGGCTTATTTTACGCTGGCTAAACACTTTCATCCCGATTTGTTCCACAGAGAAGCCGACACGCTGCTGCAGCAGCGTGTTCAGCAGGCTTTCGGCAAACTCGCCCAAGCCTATGATACGCTGCGCTACGAAAAAAGCCGCGAAGTTTATAACTTTAAAATTCGTAAGGAACTGGAGAAAAAGGAAGCCCGCGGAAAAACGAATTTTGGGACGGATGATGTTAATTTGCAAAAACAATTTGAGCAGGCATCGGATGATTTTGAACAGGGATTCAGCCTTTTGATGGAAGAGGAATTTGAAGCGGCAGTTCCCTATCTGGCGCGTGCCGTGCATTCTGCCAAAGATAACGCGCGCTACCACGCATACTACGGCAAAGCTCTCGCTTCAGACAGCAACCGGCTTCATAAAGCCGAAGCGGAATTGCAAACCGCCATCAAACTAGACGAAGGCAATCCTGATTTTCGTATTATGCTCGCTGAATTTTTCATCCAGGTCGGATTTCTAAAACGCGCCGACGGTGAACTGAACAGATTGCTGACAGCTTTTCCGGGCAATCAGGAAGCGAAGATTCTACTCGACAGTTTGCAAAAGAAGTAGTTAAATAAAATTCAAAATTCAGGATTCAAAATTCAAAATTCAGGATTTAAGATTCAAAATTGAAATCCTAAATCTTGAATCCTAAATCCTAAATCTTTTTACGATGGGAAATTTCTCTGCAAAAGAAGCAAACACGGACGAGCAAATCCTGAAAACCGCCCGCGCGACCGATGAATTTGAAGGTTATCCGCACGCGCACGCAACGCGCATCGCGGCGATTGCAAATTCTCTGGCGCGGCAATTTAATTTCGCATCGCACGACCTTTCTTCCCTGCGGCAAGCCGCGCTGATGCACGACATCGGCGAAATGATAATGAATCGTGACTACATCGGAGCTAATCGTCCGCTGCGTCAGGACGAGCGTGTCGATATGCAGCGACACACCGTTATTGGCGAGCAGGAAGCGGCAAAACGCAATCTGAATCGCGCCGTTCAACTGCTCGTCCGCTGGCATCACGAATGGTGGAACGGCACGGGTTATCCCGACGCGCTGGAGCGCGAGCAAATTCCGCTCGCCGCCAGAATTTTGCGCGTTTCCGACGCTTACGCCGCTCTGACCGACAGCCGTTCATACCGCGCACCGATTTCCGCACCCGAAGCCAGGCGATATTTGACCGAATGGGCGGGCATCGAATTTGACCCGAAGGTTGTGAGAGCGTTTTTATCGCTGGAGAATTTGGAATCGTAAATCGTGAATCGTAAGTCGTAAACAGAAGGAAAGCACGATTCACGATTCACGATTCACGATTCACGATTTACGATTTACGATTTACGATTTATGCTTAACAAATCGAACGCTGCGCCGAAAGGCTGGCTCGCTTTTGAACTGAATGTTCTGCGCCGTCTGAAATTTAATTCGGCGATTTTGCCTTTTACCGTCGAACCGAATCTCGGCGCGTATTTAAAGCGTTGGAATGCGCGGGTTTCGGCAAATGATTTAACCCAATCAGCCTGGACAAAAGCCATCGCCGCCATTCAGAACAACACCGAAAAATTATCCGTCGAAAATGTCAATCTTATTTTGGAAGACGCATACGTTCCGCATTACCGACTGCGAAACGAATCGCTCAAAAATTGGTTTAACGAAACCGATGCCTGGTGGTTCGATAATGTGCGAAACAACATCGAAAAAATTTCTTCGCCCGTCGCGCACGCAATCGCTTTGAGCGTCGGAATGGGTGTCGGCGATTATGCTCTGTCTTTTACTGACGAAACTCTGGAACTTCGCCAGCCGCTTTCATTGGTTTTTAAACGTCTCTGGAGCGTTTTGCCCGAACCGATCAACAATAATCAAACCAACGCTTGTCAAAATAGAACCGCTTATGAATTTATTGCCGAAAGTCGTGAAACCGATTTGATGTTTTTGCGACTTCCGCAAGCGCACCAGCAAAAACTGCGAAATCATTTGGGCTGGACGGCTTGGCGCGAAGAATGGCTGCGTTTCGGCGATGATTTTTGGAACGAGTTGGAAAGAGTGCAGGCAGGCAGGCTCGGAGCTTTGGTCGAGACAAAATATCAATATCTGCGCCATCTCGAAGAAATTTTGCAAACCGCTTCGCACATTCCCGTCTGGGCAATCGCGCACGTCGAAGACGGTTTCGTTTCAAGTCAGGAAGTAACCGAAACAATCGCCCACATCCGGCGCGTCGATACGATTTTCACCAAGGATTTTTCCGAACTGTCCGGCACAAAAGCCGTGATAATTACTGCGTAATTAGTGGATAACGGATAGTGGTTAGTGGTTAGTGTATTTCTATTTTAACTATCCACTAACCACTAACCACTATCCGTTAAAAGTGTGCTTCGCCAAAACCGTTCGCATATTCACCTGTCCGAACAGGGTTTCGATATACGCGCCGAAGCGGTGCAGAATCGGCACGAGGTCTTTTTTGTCAGTCGTTACCAATACTTCCTCGATAAAACGCTCGACCGTCTCCGTGTCTTTATAAAACAAAAACTTCAGCGTTGTGTTTTGAAAATCGGTCAATTCTTCGTGCAGGTTTTTCAGCGGATAAGTGTCGGGATTTCGCTCGGCTTGCTGCACGGATTTTAAAACTTTCCACAAATTCTCCCGCAAAATCATAGATTGCCTGAGCTTTATTTGAAAATTCGGAAATAGCCGGACTGCCTCGACGCTCGGCTCAATCAATTGCGCGAAACCGACCAGAGTCTGCTGAAAACTGTCGGTCAGGAGCGAATGCGCCGTTTCGATTTTGGCATAAACCGAAGGCGTTGAGCGAATATCCGCCAATCCGATGAGTTCGTGATTGTAAACTTTGCGAAGCTCTATCGAGGCAGTGTAAGCCGCGCCGTCGAGTGCGCCGAAAAGTTTGTCTTCCTGGTTCGGATAACGCAGAAGACGATTGTTGATGTAGCTCATCAGTTCTTGAATTTGCTCATAAACACGCGAAAAAATCAGCAGCGAATTTTTCAGCGGCTCGTCGCCCGCGAGCATTTTTTCAACTGCGCCCAACCATTTCAAAATTCTTCCGAAGCGCGGCAGAATGAGCCGCAAATCGGCTTCCATCGCCGGCGAAAGCGGTTTGCTTTCGAGCAGTTTCCGCAAGACTTCGGGCAAAAATTCCTCGCCCGTTTTTTCGGCGGACTTGATGAGTCGGTCAAAGGCTTCGACGGATTTAAATCTGTCAGCGAGCGAACTGCTCCAAGCCGTCCATTCTCCGAACTGTAGCGGTGCGGCGCGAAGCAAACTTTCATTGAGCAGAATCAAATCTTTTAACGCCTGCGATAATTTGTAAATTTCATCCGCTCCGATTTCAAATTCTTTTCCAGATGAACTTAAATCTTGCAATTCATCAGTCTCCGACTGCGAAAAACTCTCGTCTTTGAGAACTTTTCCAAATTGAAAAGTCAATCTCGAACAAAGCAGAAGCGTCGAATGTGTCAGCCGAAACTCCTTTGTCCAATCGCGTGTCAGAGATTTTGCACGATTTTCTTCGGTAAAAGAGTGATTGCGAATGTTCAGGAAACTTTCCAAACCGGAAAGCCACAGACCGAGTTCAAAAGCCGATTCGCCCGTCGTAAGTGCAGATAAGTTCGGCACAGTTTCATCCAGAACGACGTTTGCTGCGGATAAATTGGTCGGATTAAAAGTTGAAGTTTGGGTTGTTGCAATATCCAAGGTAGGTTTCCTCTCAAAACTTTTCGTCGGCTGAACAAGGCGTGAGCGGAAAAATCCGCTACATAATTTATACCTTGAAAAGACAGGGTTTGGCAAGAAAAAAGTTTGGAAAAAACTGTCCAAAAGAAATCCTTAATTTAATATTTATAACAATTAACTTGTGACCGTTACTACAAATGAAGAATTCCCGGTCTTTGCAATTCTAAGGTTAACAATGATTTCACGTTGAAATTTTCCGTGCTTTGCATTATAAAGTTCTTGACAAACAAAATAACTTGGTGTAAATTCCAAATTTATATGGCGAAGATGCAGGCAATTTCAAAGCAAAACACCGCGACCGATGAATTACCGAGTCTTTCGGGACGGGCGATAGACAACTTGCAATTTATCCGCGAGACGATGGAACGCTCGACGCATTTCACGGCAGTTCCGGGTTACGGGGGCGTGTTTATGGGCTTGACGGCAATCGCGGCGGCGTTTATCGCAGGCGGTCAGCCGCTCGTTAAAGATTGGTTGGCTGTTTGGATAATAGAAGCTGTTTTGGCTTTTGCCGTCGGTTTGTTTGCAATGTGGCAAAAATCGAAAATTGCAAAAATGCCGCTTAATTCTGCGCCTGCGAAAAAATTTGCGATGAGTTTTTTGCCGCCGCTGATTTGCGGAATCGTCATTACTTTCGGACTCTGGCGATTCGGGCATTTTGAAATGATGATTCCCGTCTGGTTGCTGCTCTACGGCGCGGCGGTCGTTTGCGGCGGAAGTTTTTCCGTCAAAGCAGTTCCGATTATGGGCTGGTGTTTTATCTTGCTTGGAACTTTAGCTTTTTTTCTTCCCGCAAATTTTGGAAATGCGCTGATGTGTTTGGGTTTCGGTGTGCTTCACATTGTCTTCGGGCTAATTATTGCCCGCAGATTTGGCGGCTAGAAGTTAAAAACGATGAATTAGGAATGATGAATAACGAATTAAATTATGTCAGACATTCTTCATTCCTACATTCATCAATTCAATGATTATGGCAAAGAAAAATTTAGCAATTGCAAGAGAAAATCAAGCGGAAGAAACCTCGAAACCGCAAGCGTTACGAATCGAGAAAGCGGCGGAAACGGTCTCCGGCGAACTCGACAAAATTATTCACGAGCGAATGCGTCTCGGAATAATCAGCGCATTGGCGGCAAACGCAAGTTTGAGCTTTACCGAGCTTAAAAATCTTTTAAATACAACCGACGGAAACATCAGCGTTCACGCCCGCAAACTCGAAGACGCGGGTTATCTCGAATGTCTGAAATCCTTTAACGGGCGCGTTCCATTAACCGAATACAAAATCACAACCGAAGGCAAAACCGCGCTCGGAAGATATTTGAATCATATGGAAGCGTTGATAAAGTCGATGAAAAATGTTTGAAACGAAAACCTTTAAAATTCTAAAAACTCCAAAAGACGGCTTAACTTTTTTGATGCTGACGCTTTTTATTTATGTAACAGCACCAATTTTTGAATGGTTGGCTTTAGAGGATTTATTGACGAGTGGAAAATTGCCGCCAAATGCCGATTCAATCGGACTTGAATTCGCCTTTTTTCTTTTCGCGTGGATTTTAGGAATACCAATTGTTTTAGCGTTTATTTATTGGATTCTGTGGAAATATCCGGCACAAGTTTCATTGCTCGGCTTTAATTCTCAACGTCCGTTTTGGAGTTATGTTTGGACGCTCGTTTTTGTGTTTTTAGCCTTTGACAGTTTGGCTCTGGTTTTTGTGAATCTAGCAGAAAATTATTTTCTCGGTGCATTGCAGCATTTAGCTTTGGTTTATCTTTTTTTGCTTTTTCGCGCAAGTATCGTTTTTAGAAAAGGAGAAATCTAATGGGACTCTTAATGATGATGGCGACGATTGGCGGATTGGGTTTAGCATTTATTTTGTTGATTATTGCGGTTTGGGCAAAACAAGTTTGGCTATCGAAATTCGTTTCGGGCGCGGTTGCGGTTTGGCTGGTGTTTTATACGACGATGCTGTTGGGCGTATCGCTGGCGAGCAGGGAAAAAACGCTCGAACTGAACGAGGCAAAAGCGTTTTGCGGATTTTACCTTGATTGTCATCTGCACGCGAGCGTTTCGGAGGTGCGAACCGCGAAACAAATCGGCGACAAAACGGCGCAAGGCGTTTTCTATATCGTGAAAGTAAAAATTTTCAGCGATGCGAGACGCGCCGCAATCGGTTTGCACGACCCGCAATTTGAAGTCGTTGACGAGCAGCGCAGAATTTTTGAACCGATTGCAGACT
>Ga0136618_10000023_pt1 | contig 33313 bp, 29 predicted proteins | sample AntDrymUQ3302106_2_FD_104805 | JGI IMG/M metagenome (GOLD analysis project Ga0136618, IMG submission 104805) | Polar desert sand microbial communities from Dry Valleys, Antarctica - metaG UQ330 (21.06) | ecosystem: Environmental > Terrestrial > Soil > Desert | place: Antarctica: Dry Valley... | reverse complement strand
CGCCGCTCAGAGTAAGAACACCCGCTCGCGGACGGAGGCGCGCGCGAACACGAAGACCTCGGTCAGGTCCAGGCAAAGTCGTACCGGGAGGTGCGCGGTCTGGCGGGCGATCCCCCGGGCGTTGAAAAAGGGCTTACGCAGATCAAACGAGGCCCACAAGTAGGGGAAGGTCGCCATCGCCGAGATCTTGGGGGAACTTCGAACGGCAAGCAGACCCGACAAGGCGAGGAGCAACCTTGCGTGGCGCACGTGGGCGAAATAGCGCCAACAGAGCTCCGAGCGGTAGGCGGGATGGCGCGCAACCACCATCACGCTGCCCTCGTGGCGTCTGGCCTCTCGGATCGCCTTGGGAAGCGAGCGGGAAAGAACGGCGTGCCGAGTGAGCGCATCATCAACGTAGCGCTGCGAAGCGCCCAGCTCGCGGGCACGTAGACCCAGATCGGTGTCCTCGCCCCAGGCCGAGGGGAATCGCTCGTCGAATCCTTCCAATCGCTCGAGCAGGGCACGCGGGTACGCCATGTTGCACGTCGCATACCACTCGTTCTCCTCCGTGATCACCCAGCTTCGGGCCAGGCCCCAGTACAGATGAGCTTCGTCCGGATCAGGCTCAGTTCGTCCTTGCAGCATCGTCATCTCTCCGTCCCGCGCATCTGAGAGCCGCTCGAGCCAGTCAGCCGGAGGCCGGCAGTCATCGTCGGTAAAGACGATCAACGGTGCCTCGGCCGCGCGCCACCCCAAGTTCCGCTGCACGGCGGGGCCGGCCACCGACGACACGAAGAAACGGGTCCGCAGGGTGGGCGGCACCTCACAGAAGGGTTCAAGGGAGTCGGCCGTACGGACCACGATCACCTCGAACCGCTCCGTTCCGAGGGTCTGGGCCGCCAGCGCTTCGAGCGCGAAGGCAAGGCGCGTCTCCCTATTGCGAGTCGCGATCACCACAGCGATCTCGGGAGTCTGCACTCCACTGCCGGTCGCTTGTTCAGTCTCGTTAGGGGACACGGCCCTCCACGAACGGAACCTCGAACACCTTCTCGTGCATCACCGGCCCGTGGCCGAAGTAATGGTCCTCGCCGAACAGCTCGCCATGATCGGACGTCACGATCACCCAGGTGTCATCGGGGAGGGCATCGAACAGCTTTGCGAAGACGCCGTCGAGGTACTCGACGGCAGTGATCTGACGTCCGTGGAGCTCACGCATCGCGGCGGCATCGAAGAACTCGCGAGGCTCGTCTGGATGAGGCTGGTCCTGCTCATGCTCGTCGAGCCGCTTAAACACCCCGTGGACCCCGGAGATGCGGGGCCAGGTGCTCGGGTCCTCGTCCGGAAGCGCGTACGGGTAATGGGTTTCCCCCACGTTCAAGAGGTGAAAGCTCGGGCGGTCGGGGTCAAACGACAGCTTGGGCAGCATTGCGGCCATGTCGTTATGTGTCGGCATCAACTCGAAGCTGTCGAAGTCGCGGTTGATCGCGGTGCGCGGGTTCAATACGGGCATCGAGACCATCGCGTGCGTCGAGTAGCCCAGGGTCCCCTTGAGAAAGGTCGGCAGGAAAAGAGACGGAAGCATCGACTTGAACTCGACGCCTTCGACGCCGAGCCGCTCTCCGTAGCGCAGAAAGTCCTGCTTGTAGTACTCGGAGGCATACACCTCGGGCGGGCTCGTATGGGGGAGCAACCCCATAAGCAGGTTGTAATGCGACGGGGCGGTCCAGCTCGCGTAGCTGTACCGGCGCTCAACCTCGCCCAGGCCCGCGAGGGTCGAGGGGCGCGCCTCGACCCACGAGTCGTATCGCAGGCTGTCGAGGATCACGACGACCAGGTTGCGCGCGCCTATAGGCGGCACTGGCTGTGCGGGATCGGAGAGCATCGGCCGCAGCTTAGGTGACCGGACCATAGGACTTGGGGTGCGTGCCAGGAGCCAACCCCCGCTAGCGAGAGGGCAGACGCGGAGCTAGCTTCCGAGGAGGTCGGAAGCTTTATCGCGGGTAGAACACTCCACGTTCGCCGGGGCGACACAGGATCGCAGCGTGTGGATCTCCGATGCGGGCGTGGAAGACCTGCTCTCGTAAGACGCGGTTAGTGAGCGTCGCACGATTGATGGGCGGTGGCGATTGCCCCCTACCTGGGGTCAGCCGCAAGCGTTTCGTCTCATGACGTGTGAAGCCCGCCGCATCGACCATGCGCTCCAGGGCGCAGACATTGGGGCGCCACCACCACGGACGCCCCTTGCCTTCGAGGGCCGCGACGGGCTCACGGGGGAAGAGGACCGTCTTGGTGACATCGATCGCATCGCAAAGCAGGAACTGGCCTGAGCACACGCCACGAACGCGGCTGAGTGCCTTCACCGGATCGCGGAGGTGAAGAAGCAGGCTCCCTAGGTAGATGAAGTCGAAGGTTCCGATTTCGTCCGGGTCTAGGTCGTAGACGCTGAGCTCGCGACGCTGGACATTCGAGCAAAACTCACGATGGACCGTCTCGAATCCGGTGCCTTCGCGCTTTCGTTGATTGATCGCGTCGATAGTCTCTTGGGTTGTCCCCGCCGGCCAGTCCCAGCCGGAAGGCTCGTTGCGATCGATCGCCACGACCTCTCCCCCGCGCCGCTCCATCTCGAACGCCCAAAAGCCGTCGAACGTACCGATGTCGAGGCATCGTTTCCCTTCCAGGTTCATCGGCATCGGAACCTTGGCGAGGTCCTGACGAAGATCGAACCATCCCGGGGTCTCAAGTCCCGGCGTCAACTCGAACGTGTGGTACCACTGACGGCCCTCGACCTCTGCGCGCAGCTCTTCGATGTCGTCGCGCCGAGCTGCCTCTTTCTGTCGCTCTTCCCAGGTGCGCGGTCGGGCCATTGCGACACCGTACCCCAAGGTGTGGCGGCGGTCCGGGCTACCGCCCGAAAACAGCGTGGCGCACCGACAAGGTAGAGCTCGACGGCATATTCGCAACCCGGTCGAAGACTTCCATGACCATCACGAAAGCGGCATCACAGAGTGGGCAGAATGGGCTCAACCTTGACGATAACCCTCCGCAAACAGGTCGGCGATCACGAATCGACGAACTCCCGGCACTGGGGCGAGCCGGCAAAAAAGACGCCGTGCTCGCGCGCCGGGGAGAAAATCGGTGTATAGGAAGTCGCCCGGCCAGGCACGTATCCGTTCGAACCCGGAACGCCTCATTGCTCGCTTGATCGTCCCGATCGAATGCTCGGTGACATGCATGGCCCGCTCGTAATCCACTCGGGGGTCAGCCGGCCAACCGGGTCGCAGCGCGCGCAGAAGGCGATACGAGACGTCGTAGATCAGCCTGCTCGGCATGGTGTGAATGAAGACCCTTCCCCCGGGGGCGAGAACGCGGTGAATCTCGTTGAGCGCATCCTTGAGCTCTGCCTCGCTCATGTGCTCGACGACGTCTAGCGCCATAACTAAGTCGAAGCGGCCCTCTTTAAACGGTAGGCGTCTTGCATCCGCCTGGATCAACTCCACGTCATCGATACCTGCGCTCGAGAGCGTTTGGCGCGCCAGTTCAATCGAGGCATCCGAATAGTCGATCCCTACTGCTTCAGCCGCCCCATTCTCGATCGCCACGCGCACGATCTCTCCACGCCCGGTACCAACGTCCAAGACGTTCTCACCCGGCCGAAAGCCGGCGAACTCGAGCACACCCTTATAGGAGCTGGCTACTTCGCGACCGCCTGTTGCGGCCCACTTCTTGTAGTCGCCACAGGCCGTCAAGTAATACTTACGGTCATAGACCGCGGGGGCGACCGTCGGCTCTGGCAGCTCGCGCCTGGTCGTCGTCTCCTCGTTCTGCTTACGCATCTTCTTCACGTGCACATCCACTTCGCCACGGTGCGCCCAACCATTCGCGCAGGGGCCTCCAGCACCAGCGAGTGATCTGGAATCCTGCCCGTGACGACGCTGTGAGCGCCCACAGGCCGACCTGATGCGAAGTGGCACGCTCGGCTGATGGTCGAAAACGACTCAGGATGATCCAGTTCGCAGACCGGCAGATCGCGATGAAGCCCGTCCCTTCCTTTACCCGACATCGTGTACCTCGGCGTAAAATCGCGTCAACACTGGGGCTGTCACATCCTCCACGATCCGAGCTTGGTCGACGCTGAGATCCTCGACCCAAGCGCCCGGCGTTGCCTTGCGGAAAAACTGACGGTCCCCTTTCTGCTCCGGGGGAATCTTTTCCCATGCACGACCCTCGACAGCTTTCGTGAGCTCATCGTCCTGCACCTTGAATTCAAGCTTCGAGCAAAGTTCCAGCATCGTTTGCTTCGGGCTCGCGCGCAGAGCCTCGTACTTGACCATTGCCTTAGGCCCCGCATGCGCGAGATAAGCCCTTTCGACTTGCTGAATCCCCTTTAGATAGAGCTCAGCGACGTCCCGAACGAAGGCTTCTGGGTCCGTGTCTGCCAATTGCACCGGCTTCTCGACTCCTTTCCAAACTTGTAGGTCGGCTGTCCATCCACCGGCGCGCTGGGCATCCAGCCCCGACGCGACCACATCGCGGGGGTCACGGAGGACGAAGACGAGTCGTGACTCAGGCATTGCGGCGCTGAGGAGGGGTGCTCCCAGATAGCCATTAGGCTCCTTGACGATCAGGTACCCCTCTCGGGGCAGATTGGGAAATCGCTTTGCGGCGCCGCGTAGAACCATGCCACGCACTGCGGGCAGCCAGGCATCGCGGCGTGAGGGCGCCATGATGAATGCGCCCGTCCGCCGGTCCGCGTGGTGATTGAGATAAAACTCTCCGAAGAGCGCTCCAACCAGAGGTTCGTTCCAGAGTGCGTTCGATCCCAGATCGCTAAGCATGCCGCCGAGCCAGGTCGTTCCGCTGCGTGGGAACCCGAAGATCCACACGACTCTGTCAGCCGTGACCTCTGAACTGCGGAATCGCCGCGCAGATCGGGCGAGCACACGGCGAAGAGTGGGTGTCACTCCTCAATACCGGTACGTCTGTGACTATTGAACAACATCTAACGGACAACGAAAGTAACGGATAATCCTGGGCAAGTTTCGACACACCTGCGCTGACGCCGCTCTAGCGCCTTCTAGCGTGCGTTTGCCGGGTCAGTGCGACCTTGACCTTCTGCCCCATCCTCCGCAGAGAGCCAGCCGGTTCGCGCCGATACAAAACGAGGTGAGAACGCCCGTGATAGATCCGGTACGAATGCAGTCGTCCCAAAGCGGCGCGGTCGACCAGTTCACGGACCGGCAGATCGCGATGGAGCGGTTGATCATCCGTCTCCGACTCCAAGAAGTTCACCATCACGAGCTCCGCCCGGCTCTCCATCTCCTCCAGGAACCTGACTGGGTCGTCCACGTGCTCGACGACGTCGAAAGCGAAGGCGCAGTCAAACCCGCCCGGCACATCGCGATCGATGTCGTGGACTGGGGCTTCGATGCCGCGGCGCTTAAGGCGCCAACGCAGGTACTCCGTGCTCGGATTGTCGAAGTCGGCGAAGTCGACCAGGTACCCCGCTTCGGCCAGCAGGAGACCGTCAGAGCCGATCCCGCAGCCGTAGTCCAGGATCCTCGCACCCCGAGGCAGGTGCCGCTCCAGCTCGCGCAGATAGGGCGTCTTCGTACCCGTCATGGCAAAAGCGGTCAGGTTGTACAGGTATGCCCGCGAGGTCCGGTAGAGGCGTGCTTCGTCACCGATCGCCTCGAATTCGCTGCTGAGGGTGCGCTCGTAGTTCCGTAGGCGCTCGAGCTCGAACTCCGCTCCGAGATAGTCGCGAAGTTCCTGCTCCTCCCGGACGGGGTCGACCTCGAGCGGGCTCCGGGACATCGGGGAGACGATAGCTTCGATCCCGATGCCCGAGGTCAGCGTCGTCATCCCCACGCTTGGAAGCCACGATCGGCTGAGCCGTGTCATAGACGGCTATGCCAACCAGGACGCGTCGGCAGAGAGCTTCGAGGTCATCGTCGTGATGGACGTGGCCGAGCCTGACCCCGAGCGCGTCCGGGCTGTCGCGGCGGATCGATCCTGTGGGGTACGCGTGCTGACCGGCCCGCTGCCCGGAGCATCGGCAAATCGCAACGCTGGCATCGAAGCAGCGACGGCGCCGATCCTCCTGCTCACCGACAACGACACCATCCCGACTCCTCAACTCATTTCGGAGCACCTACGGTGGCACCAGCGTTACCCGCAGCCCGAAGTTGGCGTCCTTGGCCACGTGCGCTGGGCGTCGGAGATAAGGGTCACCTCCTTCATGCACTGGCTCGACCACGGAATCCAGTTCGACTTCCCGAGCATCGATGGCACCGAGGCAGGCTGGGGTCGCTTCTACAGCTCGAACTCCTCGGTCAAGCGTGCCTTCGCAGATCAAGTCGGGGGCTTCGATGAAGGAACCCTGCCCTATGGCTACGAGGACCTCGACTTCGGGTACCGGGCGAGCAAGCTCGGCTTTCGGCTGCTCTACAACCGGCGCGCCGAAGTCGAGCACCTGAGGGAGATGGATCTTTCGTTCTGGCGCGAGCGGGTGGTGCGGCTGGCGCACGCGGAACGTGCGTTCGTCGAGAAGCACCCCGAGATCCCCGCCTACTTCTTCGGAAAGTTCAGCGAGGTTGCAAATCTGCCGCCAGCTCGCGGTCGCGGCCGCGCCCTGATCCGATGGATACCCAGGTCCTTCCCGTGGCTCGGCGAGCGTGCATGGAATAGTGCAGACCTCTACTACCGCCAAGCGCTGGCGCCGGGTTTCCTCGACGCCTGGAGAGCCTTAGAGTCATCCGGCCAGGCAGCCAAGCCCTATCTGCGCGATCCGGCTCGCTCAGGCGATTAGGGTGAGGCGTCCGCATGCAAAACGACGTGCGGAACTCCTCCGCGCTGCTTGTTAAAGCGCATGTTGAAGGTCCCGTGCTTGCGGACATTCTCGAAGCCGGCCGCGGTGAGCATTGTCACCCAGGTCCGGATCGAAGGCCGCCACCAGGTCATCCAGGGAGTGTGGCCCCTGAACTCGGCGGCCTCCCAGGGCAGCAGCGAGAGCTTGCGGCTGTACTCGTCGGCGAAGATCAGCGTGCCCCGGCACAGCTTGGCAAGCCGCTCCAGGGCGAGCATCGGGTCGCGCAGGTGGATCGTCACCGATCCGATGAATACGAGGTCGAACGTCCCGCCGAGCAGATCGGGAGTGGCCTCGTACACCGTGGCGCCCACCCGATCCACCGAGCTGCCAAAGGTCTCTTTCGCCAACTCAAAGCCTTCACCTCGACGCGAGTCCTCCGACGGACGTAGCCGGGGCGGCCAATCGAGCTGCTGCAACCGGTCGACGTCGAGCGCCGTGACCTCCGCGCCGCGACGCTCGAGCTCGAATGCCCAGAAGCCCTCGAAGGTGCCTACGTCGAGCGCTCGCAGGCCTGTTAGGTCGTCCGGTATCGCGTATCTGTCTACGTAGGGCCTTAGGTCGAACATGCCCGGCGTCACCAGCCCCGGAGCGAGCTCCTGGGTGTGATACCAGTCGATCGCTTCGAAGCGCTTGCGCAGCGACGTGGCCCCGTTTGCGTCGTCTCGAGGCTCCGTGGCGGAGGAAGTGCGCACGTCGCGCAAGGTAGCGCAGTGGCGCTAGTGTGGCCGCCGATGGCCCAACCTACGATGCGAGACTTCTGGGACGAGCGCGCGGACGAAGATGCCTTCTTCTTCGTCGACAACCGACTGCGCTACGGGGATCCCGATCTCGAATCGTTTTGGGCGGGAGGGCGCGAAGACCTGGACCAGGTACTCGACGTGCTCGGCATTTCGGTCAAGAGGAGCGACGAGCTGGTCGAGATCGGGTGCGGCGTTGGCCGGATAACCAGGGTTCTGGCCGCAAGAGCGGCGAGCGTCAGGGCGCTGGACGTCTCGGCGAGGATGCTCGAGCTGGCGCGAGCGCACAACCCGGATCTTCATGGCGTCACCTGGATCCACGGTGACGGCTCCACCCTCGCCGGGATCCAGAACGCGAGTGCAGACGGATGCTTCTCCCACGTCGTCTTCCAGCACATTCCGGATCCCGAGATAACCCTGTCCTACGTCCGCGAGATGGGACGCGTCCTTCGCGCCGGCGCGTGGGCGGCCTTCCAGGTGTCGAACTTGCCCGAAATCCATCGTCGCCGCCCGTTGAGCGAGCGCCTGAGGTCCCTACCCGGACGGATTTCCGGGCGCAGGCCGCGGGGCCAAGCACACCGGGCGTGGCTGGGCTCGGCCGTAGACCTCGACCGTTTGGCGCAGGCGGCGAGCGAGGGCGGCGCCACGGTCGAGAGGGTGGTGGGCGAAGGCACGCAGTGGTGCTTCGTGCTCATCCGCAAGGTGGAAGACCGCGCCACGGATCGGTAGGGCGTGCTTCCTCACTTCGTGATCATCGGGGCGCAGAAGGCCGGTACGACGAGCTTGTGGTTCTACCTCGCTCGCCACCCTCAGATCTTCATGAGCGAGCTGAAGGAGACCAACTTCTTCATCGCGGAGCGCGCTTGGCCCAACGGCCTCGACTGGTACGAATCGCTCTTCTCCGAGGCCGCGAAGACAGGCATGCTGACGGGTGAGGCCTCGCCCAACTACACGTTTTACCCCGGCTTCCAGGGGATCCCAGAACGAATGTCTCAAGTGATTCCCCAAGCGAGGCTCATCTATCTGCTGCGCCACCCCGTCGAGCGCATGATCTCTGGCTATCTCAATGGACTCACCCTCGGTCAGGAGCACCTGCCGATCCAGCAGGCCCTGTTCGAGCGGCCCCAGTACGCCGACACGAGCCGCTACGCCATGCAGATCGAGCAGTACCTCCAATACTTCGACCGCTCGCAGCTGCTCGTTCTCCTAAGCGAGGACCTAGAGCGCAGGCCGGCCGAGACAATCGATCGCATCCTCGATTTCCTCGGCTTGGAGACAGGGTGGCGCCACCCTAGCTTCGAGACACGCCATCACCGGACTGCTGGAAAGCGAGTGCCTCGGTGGTGGTGGCGGCGCTTAGGGGGACTCGTCATCAGGGGCCGGATTCCGGTGTTCCCGGTGCCGAAAGCGGCCGTCTCCTCCCCAGTCACCACGCGTGCGCTCAGGCCTCGAGACTCAGCCCTGCAAGCCACCGCGCGGAGGCGGCTTGAGGACATGGTCCGCCCCGACGTCGAGCGCCTTTCGCGGTACATGGATGACGGATTTCACGGCTGGGGTCTGCTGGATGATTGAGGCCTCTGCCCCCGGAGGCCCGCCAAGTGGGCCCTTAGGTAGACGCTCAGATGACGATGCTGATCGCCGTACCGGGCCGGTCTTCCGATGCGCAGGAGGGCGAATGCGATCCAGCGCGCCACCGCTCCCGTGGCGTTCAGAGCGCCGATGGCGCGGGCAATCAGGGCCCCGCGTCGCAGTTCGAGCCAGTCATATGTCGCAAGCAGATGCCGCTCGACCCTCGCATCTCCGAACGCCTGGATCGCCGCGGCGCTTGCCGCATGACGAACCTCAGCTGCCGGCTCGTACCTGGTAGCCCAGCCGGCGCGGCGCTGGCGCCAAAGGAGGTCGATGTCCTCCGCGTACATCCACTGCCGGGGATCGAATCCGCCCACCTGCTCCCACGCTTCGCGTCGCACCAATAGAAACGCGCCGTGCGCCCAGTCGACAAGCCGAGCTCGATCGGATCGCCAGAACCCCTCCACGCAGAGTCGATCACCCACCCCGGGCAGCCGATAGGCGCCGAGCGCAAACAGCAGGGCGAGGGGAATGGAGGGAAAGGCGTGCACCGAATGCTGGACCTCGCCATTCGGAAGCATCAGGCGGGGGGCTACGGCGCCGACGGTTGCGTCAGCGGCCCGGAGCATTACCTCGACTGAGGCGCCTACCAACTCGATGTCTGCGTTCGCGGGGGCGATCCAAGGCGCGTGCGTCCGGTCGGCGACCGCGTTTACGGCGCGTCCGAAGCCCAGATTCTCCGCGCTTCGAATCAGGTGCACCCATTCGAACTCGCTTTCCACCATGTCCGCCGAGCCGTCACTTGACGCGTTGTCGACGACCCAAACTTCGATCAGCCCCCGATCCGAGTCCGGCTTCATCGAAGCCAGGCAGCGACGCAGGAGGTCTCGCGTGTTCCAGGAGACGACAGCGACTGCGACCTCGGCGCTCACGCGTCCACTTTCTCCATTGCGGCTTCCACCTGGCGGTTGAAGGACGTCTCGCTCAGCCTTGGAGCCGTCACCTCTCCGCCTTCACGCAGGCGGTCGCGGAGCGCTGCGTCCGTAGCGAGTCTGTTGACAGCATTCGCCAAAGCGCTCGCGTCTTCGGGAGGGCCGTAGAGAAGGCAGTTCTCGCCATCGCGCAGATACTCCCCCGAGCCCCCAGTTCCGCTCGCGACGACGGGACGGCCTACCGCCATGGCCTCGAGCGGGACGAGACCGAAAGGCTCGTCCCAGTTGACCGGAAAAAGGACTGCGTCCGCCGCGGCGTAGGTTTCCGGTAGCCGGCGCCGGTCGCGACGCTCGAATGACACGCGAGACGCGGTCCCCGTCCGTTCCGTCATGTTGATGAGGGTCTCGACGTACGCATCGTCGCCGCTTCCGACAACCGTAAGCTTCATGTCCGGGAGCTCGCTCATGGCCTCGATCGCCGTGTGAATCCCCTTGCGGGGATCGAGCCTGCCCACGCAGAGCAGCCGGCCTCCCCACGGCTGCGCAGGATGGGGTCGAAAGAGAGCGGTGTCGATCCCGGAGTGGGCGATCCCGTGCCGGCGCAGGCGCCATCCGCCTGCCTGCGCTCTCGAGAGGATCACTCGCGAAACCAGGAGCCAACTCAGCGCGTCGTCGAACTCGAGACGCGAGGGGACGCGGCTTACGATCTCGACCACAGTGCGGAGCGGGCCCAGGTGGCACGTCGCGCTCTGCCACTGGTCCTCTTTCGGCCCATATAGAAGCCAGTCATCGTGGACTATGCCAATCGCGGGGATTCCTCGCCTGCGGCAGGCCTCGATCAGTGACATGGACATGCCCCCCATCGCCCACCAGGCGATAACGGACGGCCGAAGCTCATCGAGATGCCGTTCCAGGACGCGGAGGTTGTGTCGCTCGAGACGCCAGCGCTCGCGAAGCGAGAGTCGAGGCCATGCGTGGTCGCGCCAGTACCAGCGAAGCTCGCGGTGTACTTCGGGGCCTTCGGGAACACCGCGATCAGGTGCCGGGGTGAGGTAGTCGGTGGTCAAGACCCGCACGTCGTGGCCCTGCGACCGAAGGTATGAGACGTTTGAGTGCCACATCAGCTCGTACCCCCCGAGATGATGTGGCGGGTACATGTTCCCGACCGCCAAGACGCGCATCCAGGCGAGGATATGCCCCGGTTCAGAGCACGAGCGTCCGCCGCCGCGCCGAGCCCCAGATCAGGGAGGCGAGACCGACCGCATCGGCGGCCGCATCGACCAGCCCCACCTTGAGGCCGTGACGGCCGAGCCTCCGGATGCGACGACCCACCGAGACGGCGTACGGTCCGCTCGCCACCACGGCCAGCGCCAAGCCTTTACTGTGAGCGCCGCGCGCCGCGAGCTGCGCGCCGGCAGATGCCCCCCCAACCGCGGTGGCGAACGCAGCCGACCGCGGGGTGACGAACAGACCGGCGCACAAAAACTGGCGGCGCAGCTCTGGCATCTTGCGAACGAGGTCGGGAAAGTAGACGAGCCGGCGGCGCTCCAACACGTACTCGGGCCAGCGGCGCGGGAAGACAGCGTGATGTACCAACGCCGCCGGCGCGAACCCGCTCCTCGCCCCCGCTCGCCGGAGCTTCCATCCCAGCCATACGTCCTCGCCGAGTCGCTTGCCGATTCTCACCTCGAGCCAGTCCTCGAAGCCGCCAACCTCGGCGAACCGCTCGCGTCGCACGAAAAGATTTGCGGTTTCGTAGAGCCCAGACTCGCCGACCACCCAGATCGTGTGGTCGAACGGGCGCAGCTGCGCCTCAGGGTCGGGCAGCACGCGGCCCTGAACCAGATCGCGGCCGTCAAGCGCGGCCAGGCCCTCTCGTAGCCACCCGGAGGTCGGAAAGCAGTCGGCATCCGTGAACGCGAGGACGGGCGCGCTGGCGGCGGCGGCTCCGGCGTTCCTGGCCTGGCCGGGCCCGAGGCCCTCTTGTCGCAGCACCGTCGCGCCCGACCGCGCGGCGACCGCGACGGTGCTGTCGCTTGAGCCATCGTCAACCACGATCACCTCGAACCGGTCGCTCAGGTCCTGCGCCGCAAGGGCGGTGAGCGTTCGGTCGATCGTCGCACTCGCGTTGCGGGCCGGGACGATGACGCTGACTGCGACCATCCGCCCATTACAGCGGGTCGGTTCTGAGAAAGCGCCTCAATCTTGGCGCCCCCTCAACGGCCAAGGAACTGCCTCGTCGACAGATACCGCGGGTGCGACCGATCGGCACCCTCCACCCATGCGCGCCCAACTCCGTCGCGGTAGGCGCTGAAGCCACGAAACCTCTGGGCCGAGTCGCAAGAGGCCTTGACGCAGTCTGTGAAGCGCGAGTCTCCGTGGGCCCGCCCGAAGACGGCCCACGGCTTCTCGAACTCCTCGCAGCTCCGCCGGTCACCCTTGTCGGAGTTGAACCACAGCGACATTCGTAGATCGGCGGCCCGGACGTAGCGCCAGTACCGCCCGATGATGCGGTTCTTCTTTGCCTCCCCCTCGAAGGATGAGATGCCGACCTCGTTGATGCCGATCGGCTTCGAGGGATCGATGTCGTGGAGCCGGTTTCGCATCCAGTCGATCATCAGCGGAAGGTTCAAAGCGCCACACGAGGCGTAGACATCGATTCCAAGCCAGTCGACGTACCGGCGGCCGGGGTATGTCCTCTCAGGCTCAGCCCTTGGACAAGAAGCGTCCGATGCGGAGATCGAATAGACCCAGGCGAGATGGTGCCGTTTGATTCCGGAAGCCGCGAAGAGGCCGTGCACGTGCCGCCACGCCCTGCGAAAGGCTCGCGACGAGCCGCCGGAGACCGGATTGCAGGGCGAGTAGCGCTTGTTCTCTAGATTCGACTCCCACGCGTAGCGAAAGTAGGCGCGGCGGTCATCCCTCGTGCCGAGCGATCCGTCGGGCCCGGCGAGGAACGACTTCATCCTGTCGATCAGCGGAAGGAAGATTGAATCGTCGTACCTGCCTTCGGCAACGGCCGACGACGGGCTGGGCGCGATGAAGGAGAGCATCGGTACCGAGCCGTGCTGATCCCAAGCGGTCTCCATCGAAGCCACACGCACCGCCGTTCCTCCGAACACGTTGAGGATTGCAGCGCGTTTCCCCTGCCAGCGATTCATCGGGCCCACGGTCGACAAGTCGAGGCTGCCTTCGGCGCCTCCGGGATACGCGCCGAAGAGGGTGTAGTGCCGATCGGCCTGACCCACTGCGGATGGCGCCGGCACTGTCAGGGCAGCGATCGCCACAAGCTGCAAGATCAGTGCCCGCCGGCGGCCTCGCGGCTTGGGGTCTCGACGGCACATCACCGGGACCATATGCCGAGAGCGGTTCGGGTGAGTCGGTAGCCACTCGGGCTTCTGCGCGGACGGGGGCCTGCCGTCCTCTAACGTCGCAGGGTGGCTCGAGGAAGCCTGGGTAAGACCATGATGTCAGCGGCAGCCGCGGTGGCCCTCGGCCTGTCGGCGTGCGGAGGTGGAGGTGAGGAGGCGCCGCGGACCGCGCCTGGTGACTTCTATGGCGTCAACGGGGTCATCCTGCGGGCGTGGTCGAGCCAGGGCAAGGCCGAGCTGGTGGACCGCCATCTCGTGCAGGTCGAGAAATCAGGGGCTGCGTTCATCCGCGCCACTCTCGGATGGCAGCGGGTGGAGCCGCTACCACCTGTCGCGGGCGTTCGGCAGTACGAGTTCGACGACACCGACCGCTGGGTGGAGGCGCTTGCCAAGCATCATCTCCGATGGTCGCTCGTGGGAATAGGCGTCCCCACCCCGGTGTGGGCTGCGGACCCCACCGCGCCGCTGGTCTGCGCAGGGCAGCGGCCACCCGCGCGCATCGCGGATTTCGCGGCCGTCATGCGCGCGATGGCGGCGCGATACGGCAGCGACGGTCGATTCTGGGAGCTTCACCCAGAGCTTCCTTATCTACCGGTGCGCGATTACGAAATCTGGAACGCTCCAAACCATGGAGGGGACTGGTGCCCGACCCCGGACCCGGACCGCTACGCCGACCTCTACGCGGCGAGTCAGGTTGCAATCGAGGCCGCCGATCCGGCCGCCCGCGTGCTGGTGGGCGGCTTGGGCGCCTTTGAGTCGCAGGACCCGGGCTCAGTGGGCGCCGCTCGTGTGCATCCGCGCGAGTTCCTGGAGGGGATGCTCTCCTCACGCCCGGAGCTCGCGCAGAGCATCGAGGCGGTCGGCATCCATGTCTATGCAGAGGACGCCCAAGGCGTGCTCGATGCAGTGGTGAGCTTTAGGCAGGCCGTGGATGACGCGGGACTCGACGGGGTTGATCTGATCTGGAACGAGGTGGGATGGCCCACGGCCGGCCTGGGAGGCTTCCCGCCCAAGACCGAGGCCGAACGGGCAGCCTTGCTGGGCGAGGTGACTCTCGCCGCGCTCGAGATGGGTTGTGGGATCGCATCGTTTGCTCCCCACACCTGGGTGACTCCCGAGCTCGACCCTCGTGACCCGGAGGACTGGTTCGGGATTGCCGACCCCGCCTCGGGAGAGCCCTATCCGTCCGCCCTCGCCTTTCGCGACGCGATCGCCGACGCGGCCCCGCCGGTCACAGAACCAGCGTGCGGTACCTGACCGAAGCGCGAGCCATGGCCACCACCTCTATGAGGTCGATGGGTGCGCGGAGCGGAAGTTGGGTCGCTCCAAGCGCGACGCCCAAGAGACCGCGGTTAGGATTTCGATAGCGACTGACGTACGGGATCAAAAACAAGGTCGCTATCAGCGGTCGGCGGCGGAGCGCGATCCCTCCCGCCAGGGCCAAGAGCAGTCGCCCGTGTGCGTGGCGGGCGAACAGCCTGAGGTAGAGCGCTTTCCGCTGCCGAGGATGGCGCGCTACAACCGCAGCCACCGTGTCGCGGGCAAGCGCTTCTGACAACGCAGCCCGAGGCGATCTGGCATTGACCGCATGCCACACGAGCGCGTCCTCCGCATAGCTGAAGACCGCGCCTGAATCCTGGGCGCGGAGCCCCAGATCCGTGTCCTCTCCCCAAGCCCCCGGAAAGCTTCCGTCGAACCCCCCCAGGCACTCGAGGAGGTGCTTGGGATAGGTGATGTTGCACGTTTCAAACCACGGGCTGGTGCCTTGGATCGAGATGCTGCGGGCGAGTCCGCGGAGCAGGCCTGCCTCGTCGGGATCGGGCTCGGTCCGCCCCTGAACGACGCCACCCTCTTGCCGCTTCGCCGCGGCAAGAATGCACTCCAGCCAGTCCGGTGCCGGCCGGCAGTCGTCGTCGGTGAAGGCGACCAGCGGGGCTCTCGCGGCCCGCCATCCCAGGTTTCTCTGGGCGCCGGCGCCGATCGATCCCTCCAGCGTCAAGAACCGGCACGTCAACCGCGCAGGCGAGCTGGTCTGCGGGGGTTGGCCGGATGCCCGCACCACGATCACCTCGAAGCGGCTCGGGTCGATCGTCTGGCCCGCCAGAGCGTCCAGGGCAAACGCGAGCCGGCTCTCCCGGTCCTTGGTGGGAATGACCACGCTTATGTCCGGCCGAACTCCGGCTGAAGGCATCAGGGCGCCCGTATCATCGCAGCCGCATGGGCGCCCGTTTCGACCTCGATGGCCCCCGCTGATGCGTGTCGCCGTCATTGGGGCGGGAATCACCGGCCTCGTAGCCGCGCGCCGCTTGGCCATCTCCGGCCACGATTGCGAGGTCTTCGAGCGCTGGCCGGGCCTCGGCGGCCAAGTCGCCACCGTGGACATCGGCAACGGGACCCTGCTCGAACGCTATTACCACCATCTGTTCACGAGCGACATCCATATTGCGGATCTCTATCGAGAGCTCGAAATGGATGACGCGATCGAATGGCTGCCTTCCAGCGTTGCCATGTTCGCCAACGGGCGGAGCCACCCTTTCACGACGCCTGGCGACCTTCTGCGCTTCTCACCCCTGACGCTCGGCTCGAGGCTGCGGATGGGCTTGGCAGTCGTCCTCCTCCAGCGACTCAGCCGAGACGTTTCACCGTTCGAGAGCGAGACAGCCGCCCGGTGGATCAAACGAAAGATGGGACGCGAGCCATGGGAAAGCGTGTGGGGCCCGCTTCTGAGAGGCAAGTTTGGCGACCGAGCCGAGGACATATCGATGGCGTGGCTCTGGAGCAAGCTCAACCTGCGCCGTCAGATCAAAGGGCGCGAGACACGGCGAGAGCTTCTGGGTTACCCCCGGGGCGGATGGCAGCCCCTGCTGGACCGTCTCCGTGACGACATCGAAGCGCACGGTTCATCCGTCAGGATCGATCAGCCCGCGGCGGCCATAGAGAGGTCGAGCAGTGGCCTCACCGTCACCCCGGCCGTTCCCGGGTCGTTCCGCCTGGGCCACGACCCGCGGGCCTTCGAGCCCGGAGGGGATGCGACACCTTTCGACGCCGTCCTGGCGACTGTGCCCGGCGACATCTTTGAGCGGCTGCTCGGCCCAGGGCTCAAAGGGGAAGTGGCCGGCGAATACATGGACCGGATCAGGTCGATCGAATACCACTCTGCCCTTTGCCTGCTGCTCGAGCTCGACCGGCAGTTCACGCCGTACTACTGGACGAACGTTGCCGACCAACGATTGCCGTTCGTCGGGCTCATCGAGCAAACGAACCTGCTGGAACCAGGCCGCTATGAAAACCGTCATCTGCTGTACGTGGCGAACTACCTCGCCCCAGGCGACCCGCTCTCAGAACTGGAGCCTGAAGAGCTCCTTGACCGCTACGAGGCCGGCCTGAAACTGGTGAACCCATCGTTCTCCCGGTCCTGGATATGCAAAGCCTGGGTCTTTCGAGAACCAGCGGCACAACCGATCGTGACAGTGGGATATCGACGGAAGATTCCGGCTCTACGAACACCCGCAGAGGGGCTGTTCCTCGCGAACACGACGCAGATCTACCCCGAGGATCGCGGCACGAACTACAGCGTCCGCCTGGGGGAGGATGCGGCTGCGGCGGTGATGGGGACGTCATGACGGGCAACGGACCGCCCCTGGTCAGCGTGGTCGTGGCGACTCGTGATCGGGCAATCCGGCTCGAAGGTCTCCTCGACAGCCTGCGGCGACAGACGATCGAGGCGAGACAATTCGAAGTCATCGTGGTCGACGACGGGTCCGGCGATGAGACCCGAAAGACCCTGGCGCGGCAAGCCGCAGCGGAAGCGCTGGTACTCGAGACCATCCGGCTTGAAGGCGTGGGGCCCGCCGTAGCGCGAAACGCAGGCTGGCGCGCAGCCCGAGCAGCCCTCGTCGCGTTCACCGACGACGACTGCGAGGTGTCCGCCGATTGGCTTTCAGAGCTCTTGGCGGCCGCTCGCAAGAGTCCCGGTGCGATCCTGCAAGGACCGACGACACCCATTCCACGCGAGCGAGAGTCGCTTGGGCCATACACGCGGACACGGTCGATTCAATCAGTCGGACCGTGGTACGAGACCTGCAATATCGCCTACCCGCAGGAGCTTCTGGAGAAGCTGGGCGGCTTCGACGAACGCTTTCCTGAAGCCCTTGGCGAGGACACCGAGCTGGGTTGGCGGGCCCGCGCAGCCGGCGCGCGGCTCGTCTTCGCGCCGGCGGCCGAGGTCCACCATGCCGTCGACTACGTGGGCCCGATGGGAAAGCTTCGCGAGGCAACGGTGGGCATCGATTCCGTGCTCGTCTTCAAACTCCACCCGGCTCTTCGCAAGGAAACCGTGGCTCTCGGGATCTTTCGCAACCGGTACCTGGCGAGAGGGGTCCTCGCCGTGCTCGGCCTATCCGTCGCTCGACGGCGATCGCTCCGCATCGTGCTGGCGGCCCCGTACGCCGCGGACCTTGCGAGGAGGGTCCGCGCTGCTCGAACAGGTCCGTGGCATGCGGGGTTCTTGATCGTTTTCGACCTCGTCGCTGCGAGCTCCGCGCTGCGCGGAGCCATCCGTCACAGGATCATGGTCCTGTGACGGATGCAGGAGCCGTCACTCGCGTTCTCGTGCCGCACTGGCACGCGGCGGAGATCGGCGAGCCGTGTCGCTCGATCGACGACGAGCTTGCAGAGCGCCATGGCCGCACGGTGCTTCGTCTCGCCGCCCGCTTCCCGTTCGTCCTGGGCTTTCTGATCTTCCGGGCCGCACGGGACTTCGATCGGGTGGGGGTTGTCTTGAAGGCGCCCGGCGCGCTTGTCTTTACCCTTTTGGAAGCCTGGGTTGCCAGGCGTCATGACCGGCTGGTGCTACTGACCTTTCTCCCTCGCGAGCCGTCTCACCGGCCCTTTGTTGACCTGGCTCTGCGAATCCGCTTCGCGATCATCGAGCGACCTTCCATCAGGCGTGCGATGCGCGCGGGTCATGTGTTGACCCGCGCGGAGCAGACCCGGTATGCGGAGCGCTACCGGATTCCACCTGAGCGCTTCCACCACATCCCCTGGGCCTACTCCGCGGGCAGCACCCCGGCAGCAAAGCAGGATGGAGGGGTGGGCGTCGTCTCTTCCGGGCGCGCCTTTTGCGACTGGGAAACCCTCTTTGCCGCTGCGAGCCGAGCCCTTTGGCCTCTCACCGTTATCTGCTCCGAGCGCGACGCTCCCCGGATCCACGAGTTGAACGAGGACGGTCGGGCACGGGTTCTTGTCGAGATTCCAGACGCGGAGCACAACCGTCTGCTGCGGGAGGCGGCGATCTACGCGATGTGCCTGCGTGACGAGGGTCCGAGCGCGGGCCACGTACGGCTGCTTGCGGCGGTGGATGCGGGGGTGTCTGTGGTCGCGTCTGACGTTCCGGGCCTCGTCGGCTACATCGAACCGGGCGAGACCGCGATCATGGTCCCCCCCGGCGATCCCGACCGTCTCGAGGCCGCGATCTCGTCGCTGATGACAGATCCGAGCCTCCGCGAAAAGCTCGCTGCACGAGCGTCGGCACGCGCGGCCGCCTGGACGTATCGCGATTTTTGGGGTGCGCTAAGAGATCTTCTCGTCGCCGAGTGAGCCTGCGAGGATCCTGACCGCGCACGATTCGTCGTCGCTCCCGCGCGTGAAGTGCACCTCCTCGGCGCCGCGAAGCCGCAGTGCCACGGGAGCAAGCGGGGCAATGGATAGGCCGACCCGTCGGCGGGCGCGGATCGCGCTGATGGGACTCCTTCCTCCTACTCGGAGGACGGCCACGAATCGCTCCAGCGGGCGATCGTCCTCCGCGTAGTTGATCGGCCGCCCACGCACGGAGCGCTGGTCCAGAGCTGCAGGGCGCCCCAGCGCCTCGATCCGCATGCGATCGCCGGCAATCAGACCCTCGGCGGGAGGCGGGAACGTAGCGGCAAACAACGCCGGGCTTCCGCCGGCCACGGGCTTCGTCCGGTTTTCGCCGAGCAGGTAGCCCCTCGAGCAGGCGATGAGCCAGCGCGCGTCAATCAACTTGTAGAGCGCTCGCCGGAACTGCCCTGTAACGGTCCACACCAGGGCTCCTGCGAAGCACCTCAGTAAAGGATATGCGAGCCGGGGAAGGGGAAATGAGCCGGGATAGCGCCGATTGATCCACCGGCAGCCGGCCGCATGACGGTATGCCTGCCCTGCGATTCCGGCAATGGTCGTCACGTGTGAATGCTCGACCACCGCGTCGGGCCGGGTGTCGAAGCCCCAGCCGGCGTCCTGCAACCGCCATGAGAACTCGATGTCTCCACCGTCGATCACCCCCTCGTGAAAGCCCCCGAGCTCTCGCCATGACTCGGCACGAACGAGCATGTTGCCTGTGACCCCCGCAGGATGCGGCCAGCCGGGCCTCACGCTCGCGTGCCATTCTGATTCGAGCTGGCGGCGAGACCTCGCATAGTGCGGCGCCAGTCCGGGCTGCCCTGGGCTTGCGACCACCCTGCCGCCGACGAGGCCGCAGGATTCCTCAGGAGTTGTCGCCAGATAGGCGTCGAGGAGTGTTGGGACCGGCTTGCAGTCCGCGTCCATGAACAGGATCCACTCGCCGGTGGCGTGCTCGGCTCCAACGTTCCTGGCATGGAAGGGCGACTGCTCGTAAGCGGCCGGCACAACCGTCACGCCAGGCCCGGGATCGGGAAACGAGCCATCGCGAGTGTTGTCGGCGACGATCAGCTCGTCGCCGGAGCGGATCTCCAGCCTGCGTATGTTCCGGATCGCTTCGCGGGCTGCATCCTCATCGCCGGCGAATGGCACCACCACCGACACGCTGTCTCTCGCCTGGCCGCTCATACGCACCAGCCCGGGAAGGCTCGCCCGGAGAACTCGCGAAGCCATTTCACCTCTTCTCGCAACGAGTGGCGGATCTCTGCTCGAAGCGTCGGATCGATTGGACCTGCCGCCACGGGGCGGGCGACCGCACCCCCCGCACGACGCCGCAGCGCCTCAGGCAGCGGTGCTCGGCGTGCCAGCCCGAGAAGCCCGAGTGAGTGGAGTCCCTTCCCGAGCGGCGTCAGCTCCGTCAGGTCCTCAGCCCGGTTGAGCTCTGCTTGAAAATCGACAGCCTCGGCGTCGGGCTCGACCCCCAAGAAAGTGAAGACCCGCTTGAGGCAGGCGGCCCGATCGCCTCGCAGCTCGTCCTGATCTAACACGAGGAAGCTCTCGGCGGGAAAGTGCTCGAGATAGAGGCGGATCTGAGTGGCGTAGCGACTCGCCGACAGATAGGCGCTGTCCGGCGAGGAGAAGTCAGCCAGGGCCCCGTTGATGTCTCTCTTCTCCGCGCCGTCGGCCACCCTTTGCCGGTAGTGGGCGATCGCTCGCACGAGCGGGTCTCGCACCAGGTAGACGAACGAAGCCTCCGGCACGGCCGAGCGGATGCGGGCGGGCACATCGCCGAAATGCGGATGCTGGCTGTACACGGTCGAGGACTCACCGCGCACTTGGGCCGCGGGGTCAAGGAGCCGCGCGTACTCGATCAGGCGCTCTTGCCAGTCTTCGGAAGCAAAGATGAACGGCTCCTTCACCGAAGACATGGCAATTTCCGGATGCTGCCCCAGGTAACGGTGGAGGCTTGTGGTCCCGCATTTCGGGGCCCCGATGACGAAGAAGGTCGGTAGGAGAGGGGGCCGCGGCTTCACCTGCAAAGGCTACGAGTCTAGAGCGACTGCGCAGTAGCCTCGGAACGCTTGTGGCCTCCGTGAACGCTTCGTACCCCACTCCTCCCCCCGCCAGGATGGCTTCGCTGCCGCTCGGACCGCTCACGCCAGGCGTGGTGTTCATCGTCCTGGGGATAAGCGTCGCGATCGCGTTCTCCACAGGCGACGTGCGATACTTGGGGGTCGTGCCCGCGGTGGTGGTCGGCGCCGTCGCCTGCTTTCGCTGGCCGGCTGCCGCGGTGGGCGCGGTCTTTGCGATCACCGCGTTTTCGAGCCCCCTGACCGCGTATGTCGGGCTCCCTCCCGTCGGGACGGCCGACCTGTTGCTGCTGGGTCTGTGGCTTGGAGTGGCGTACGCATACCTGCGGAACCAAGAGGATCGCCCCCTCTGGCTCTGGCCCGGGCTTGTGGTGCCCGGACTGTTCCTTGTCCTCACCTTCGTCTCCGTCTTCGCAGCCGACTCGACCTCCTTCGCGCTGGACTCGTTTCGCCTGAACGGGTGGCATATGGCTGCCCTGTTCATTCTCGCTCTGGCGCCGTGGTCGCGCGAGACCCTCCAGCGAATCGCTCTTGCCTTCCTGATGGTCGCGCTCCTTGCCGGCCTCTACGCGATCTACCGCAAGGTGGTCGGGCCTTCCGCCGCCGAGCTCGCAATCAACCGCGGAAGCCTTCTGCGTCCGGAGCCCGGTCAGGTGTTCTTCTTCGGGAGCTTCCCGACCTCGCAGGACCTCGCGGGCTGGTGCGCGCTTCTTATCCCGTTCAGCACCTGCCTTGCGTTGCACCTGCGAGGACGATGGCGGATCGTGGCCGTGCTGGCGGTTTGCGCTTGCGCCTACGCAATGCTTGCTGCCGATCGGCGCTCGGCCGCCGTCGGTACGGCGGTCGGCCTCGCGGTCGTGTTGGTGCTCTATCTGCTGGCGAGGCGTCCTTTCGGCGGGCGAAGGCTCGCGGTTGCGTTCGCAGCGACGGGATCGGTGATCGTGCTTGGGGTTCTCGCCTTTTCGATCACCGTGGGGCAGTCGGATCGGACCTCGCAGCGATTTCAGAGTCTCACGAACCTGGATGACGACTACACCTATCAGCTGCGTCTGACCCGCTGGGAGAAAGCAACCGACGTCGCAGCCGAGCGTCCCTTCGGCCATGGCTTGGGCACCGTCGGGCGAGTAGGGGACACGCGCACGGATAAGGTGCCCCTGGCGCCTCTCCTCGACAGTTCGTATCTCAAGATCGCAGTCGAACAGGGGTACCCCATGCTCGCGCTCTTCGTCGCGTCGATCGTCTGGCTCGGCGGCGCCCTCGCCTTGCGGGCTCTTCAAACAACGGACGGACTCGCGGCGAGCGTTGCAATCGGCGCCTGCGGGACCCTCGCCGCGATGACGTTTCTCTTCTACACGAGCGCGTTCGTGGAAGGGCTCACCGTGCTCTCGGGATGGCTGATCGTCGGAGTGGCCGCCGCCTTCTTTACCAGCGACCGCGAAGCCGAGACCAACGCCGGCCATCCGAAGGGATCCACTTGAACCGCGTCGCCGCGGTTATCCACGGCCCCGCGTACGGGGGCGCCCACAACCAACTAGCGATACTCCGAGAACCCCTTGAGCGCCGCGGCTTTGAGCTCCTCGCACTCGTCCCCGAGGAGTCCGCCGCCGCCGCACGCCTTCGAAGCGCGGGGGTGGAAACCCACGTCGTCCCACTTCACCGCCTGCGGGCGACGCGTGATCCGCGCGTCCAGGTCGCGTTCGCGGCGCGGTTTTGGCCGGAGGTCCGCAACCTCCAGAAGCTCCTGCGAACCCTACGCGCTGATGTCGTTCAGTCGCACGGCGTGACGAATCCCCACGCGGCCATCGCGGCTCATTCCCTCGGCCTGGCCAACGTCTGGCAGATCTTCGACACGAGAGCCCCGATGGTGCTCCGCAAGGCATTCCTTCCTCTGGTGCTGCGCTTGTCAGACGGGATGAGCTGCTGGGGGCGTGAGCTCGCGCTTATGCATCCCGGTGTCGATCGGCTCGGCAACCGGCTCGTCTACGTCTTTCCCCCCGTCGAGCTCGATCGCTTTGCGCCCAATTCGCGCGCTCGGGTCAAAGCACGAGCCGAGCTCGGCGTCGCCGAGGACGAGGTACTCGTCGGCAGCGTCGGCGTTCGCAACCCGCAGAAGGGCCATGAGTGGCTTGTCAGGGCGGCAGCGCAGGTTCGGAAGGCTCACCCAGCTGCGGTGTTTCGCGTTCTCGGCGGCCCCAGCCCGGCGCACGCAAAGCATATGGCCGCGGTGAAGCGCGAGGTGAGCGAAATGCGGCTCGGCGACTCCTTTCGCTTCGTCGACCCCGGATCTCGGGTCGTCGAGCTGATGCAGGCGTTCGACGTGTTCGCGATGACCTCGGTTCCGCGCTCCGAGGGCATGCCCACCGTCATTCTGGAAGCGATGGCCTGCGCTAAGCCTGTCGTGGCGACGGACGTGGGGGCCACCGGGGAGCTGGTCGAGGAGGGCATCACAGGAAGGCTGGTCGCGCCGTTGGACGCCGCGTCGATCGCCGCGCAGATCACGCATCTGGTCGGCGATGAAGCGCTACGCGCCAGCTACGGCGGCGCGGGCCTCGCAAGCGCAAAGCGAAAGTTTGATCTCGAGACGCTGGCAGACCTACACGCGTTGACTTACCGCAAGGCGATCGAGCATCGCATTAGCCGGATCTAGGTGCCTTAGGTACGGCCTGGATCGTTTCGAGGTACGCGCTCTCCAGGGCCTCGGCTTGGCGTTCGAGCGTGTACCTCGATTGCACCCGCGCGCGAGCTATCTTCCCCAGCTCGGTGCGGCGAACTGGATCCCTGTGGAGAGCGGTGATCGCCTCTGCGAGGGCAGCTGGATCGTCAGGTGGAACTAGGACTCCAGCGCCTCCGGCCAGCTGCTCGGAGATCCCGTCGACGTCGGCTCCGATCGCTGGCAGGCCGGAGCCCATCGCCTCGAGCATCGAAATCGGGAACGGATCGCTGCGGGAGGGGAGCGCGAAGACGTCCCACTCGGCGAGTCTCTGCGGGACATTGGCACTGCGCTCGACTGCGATGCCGGCCCTTCGGGCGCGCTCGAGCACCGCCTCTCCCCAGTCCACCTCGAGCTCATCCGTCGGCGCGCCGACCATTCTGAACTCGATGTCCGGCTCTCTTTCTCGCAGGAGAGACGCGGCAGCCACGAATACGTCGCTGCCCTTGCGCGTCGAGGTCACCCCCACGGTCCCCACCAGGGTGGGCCCCCCGCGTTGCGAGCGATCCGGCACCTCGGCCGGGATCGGCGCACCCCCGTACACAACTCCCACCGGGGCCCCTCGGCGCGCAAGCGGGCGGGCGCTCGAACGCGAGACGCCGATGACCTTGCCGGGGAGACGACTGGCTACCTGCCGCGCGGCTCGGCCCTGCCATCCGCCGGGCAGCATCTCGTGAACGTGGAGCAAGATCGGCGCTCCGAGCCTTGCTGCCACCGACGCTTCCGCCAGCGTCAGGATCGAGTTGGCATGGACGAGGGCCACCGGCTCCGCCCGGATCCAGGCACGGAAAGCTCCCAGGTAACCCGGGGTGGCTCGGAGTCGCCCGAGAGGTCCTGGGGGGAGTCGAAGCCCGCGCCGCGAGTACGAGATCGGACGAGGCGCGCCGTCCGCCCGCATCCCCCTTGCCTCGAGCTGGTCGAACAGCACGCTCGGACGAGGCGCCCAGAAGCGAAACGTCCAGCCTCGGCTCTCAAGCGAGGGGACGAGCCGGATCACCGCGAGAGAGGCTCCACCGAGGACCCCCTCGTGCAGCACTACCGCGATCTCTCTGGGCTGATCAGTCAAAACGGAAAACGGTCATGTGGCCGCCGCGTCCATGATCTCCGCTGCGATGGAGGCGATCTCGGAGCGAAAGCGCTCGACCCCGAACCGCTCGGCGTGGGCTCGAATGGCCCGAGGGTCGTATGCGCCCGGATCGAAACCCTCCACCGCGCTGCGGAGCGCCTCGGCCGACTGTTCCCCGAAGAGGTCTCCAGAGAGGCCGGGGACGACCGTCTCCAGGGCGCCGCCGCCCGCGTATGCCAAGACCGGTCGGCCACACGCCATGGCTTCGACCGGGACCATTCCGAAATCGTCGCGGCTGGGCAGGATGGCGGCGGCGCAGCGCTGCATGAGCGAGACCAGCTCGTCGGTTGGAAGGCTGCCAAGAAAATCGACATTGGGGGTCGCGATTCGCTTCAGTTTCTCGAGCTCGGGCCCGTCGCCGGCGACGAGCAGGCGATGAGGCAGGTCGCGAAAGGCTTCCACGACCAGAGTCGGCTTCTTGTATGGCTCGATCAGCCGGCCGCAGTAGAGGAAGAACCCTTCATGCTCCACCGCACCCGGACGGAAGGTCGAGCAGTCCACCGGGGGATGCACCACCTCGGCCGTGACGCCATAGAACCGGAGCAATTGCTCGGCGACGTAGCGCGAGTTTGCGACGAACCGGGTCACACGTTGCGCCGCACGACGGTCAAGGGTGCGCATCGAGGCTGCCAGCGCCCGGAGGGCTACCCGCGCCGGGGCCCCTCCTCGGAGGTTGGCGCCGTACCCCTCGGTCATCGACCACGCGAAGCGAAGCGGACTGTGGCAATAACAGAGGTGAGGCGCCCGGTTACGAGTTCGGAATCCGTTCGCGAAGGCATAGCTCGAGGTCACGAGCAGGTCGGCGTCAGGCAGGTCGCGAGCTCGGACCAGGGCTGGATAGATCGGCGTCAGGGCGCGGTAGTGGCGCAGGATCCAGCCCCTGCTCGGCAGCAGCGACCGATGTTCGGTGAACCCCATCCTCTCGACGACGCTGTCTCGGCCGGCGATCGTCCACAGAGTGGACGTCGCAAACAGATCTCCAAGCTCGCCGCAGACGCGCTCGGCCCCACCAAAGGCTTCGGCGAAGTCGTGGGCGACAAGCACCCGCGGGGAGGTAGATCCGAGGTTCAGTAGCCGTTGTAGGAGTAGTAGTAGCGCGAGTCCTTCGCACCTCGCTTGAGGCCCGTGACGACCGCCCCCATCGGCTTTTCTGGCAAGTTGTTCAGCGCTGACCGTGTCGCATGAGCCTCTTCCCTGGTCGTCCGCTCGACTCGGGCACAGACGAGCACCAGATCTACCATCGGCACGATCTCGAGGGGGTCGACGACCGCGAGCAGCGGTCCGGTGTCCAGCACCACGAGGTCGTATGCCCTGCTTACCTTGTCGAGGAAGTCGCGAAACCTCGGACCTGCTAGGAGCTCCGCCGCGCTCGAAGTCGCGCCCCCAGCCGCAATACAGACAAGCTTTGGCGCGACGGATGATTCACCTTCTTCGTCATCTCGAGCATCTGGCTTCGGTATGGGCTGGGCAACCGGGGGGACTGTCCCGTTCGGCCTGACCGGCTTGTCTAATGCCACGGGCTGAAGGATGTCCCCCGGCCGGCAGTTGCCCTCGAGGTAGTCCGACAGGCCGGGTGCGCGCTTCACTCCGAGGCGCGCCTCAAAGCTGGGTCGCCGAAGGTCGCATTCCACCAGCAGCACTCTCTGACCCAGCAGCGCGGCGGCGCTGGCAAGCGACACGGCGACGGTCGACTTGCCCTCCTCGGGTAGGCCACTTGTCACCAAGACGGTCCGGGGGGGCTGGCCGTTGCTGGCGAAGGCGAGGTTGGTCCGAAGCACGCGAAACGCTTCGAAATCCGACTCGAGGGCGGGCTTGCCATTGCTCACGAGGCCGGCCGAGGCGAAGCTCGTGTACGCCACGCTGCCCAGCACCGGCAGTCCGAGCTCTTGATGGACTTCGTGCACCGTTCGCAGACGCCGATCGAACGAATCGCGAAGGAACGCCACGACCAGACCCACCACCAAGCCCAGGAGCCCAGCCAGGATTGCGCTACGGACGGGCTTCGGCGATACGGGAGAAGTCGGCACGGCCGCTCGGCGCGCGATCTCGACGGGCCGAGAGATTTCACGAAGAGTGCGGATCTGGGAGAGCTGGAGCCTGATGACACCGCCCGCGCCCGACGTGATGGGATCGTCGCGTGCCCTGTCTAGCTCGTCACGCAGGTTCTTCTCGGTGGCTCTCAGTCGTCTCTGAACGTCGCGTGGGATCACCTTTTGCGCGGCTTGAGCAAATGCGTTCGCGGTGGCTGCCGCTTCCGCCCCAGTTGGTGCGGACGCCGTGATGTCGACCAGGTTCGTCTGAATACTGACCTGCGTGTTGATTCGCGAGAGCAACGCACCGGGGGTCAAGTCCGTGACAAGAATCTCCTGAGCGGCAGCGGCAACCTTGGGACTCGTGATCTGCTCGGCGCTTAGGGCTGCGCGCTGAGCCGGGCCTTGCTCGGGCGTCGAGTTACCGCCCCCGGGCACGAATCGAAGGTCGGAGAACACATCACGGATGTTGACGCTTGCCCGAGCCTCGAACACCTCGTCCTGTGTGGCCGAGATTGCGATCGCACCCGCCACGAACGCCGTGAAGATGGCGGCGATCAGAATTCGATGGCGGCGAATCACGCGCAGGTAGTCCTGAGCCGACGCGTAGCGAGGCGTCCTCTCTCTGCGCGCGTTCTCTGATCTGGACTCAGTCTCGTTCATCAGCTGGAAAGGCCGCCTGCCAAGGTTGCCGCAGGGCTATCCCGCGGCGAAGGGGGCCGGGCGGGCATTCTAGGGGCCGCTCCGCCCGCGCCGCGGCGGATGTGAGGCTATGGGGTCCGTGAGGCGGCGCGATCCAGCTCGCCGATCTCGAGCTCGAGCTCTCGTGCGACGTCCGCGAAAGCGGGACTGAGCGCCGCAATCATGTCGAAGGCGTCGCGCGCCGCTTCGTCGTCCCCCCGTTCGACTTCGATTCGCGCGAGGAGGAACAGGTGACTCGGATTCGTCGGCTCACGCTCAACCGCGTTCACAACGTCGGCTCTCGCCGCGTCGAGATCACCACTTCGAAGTGCGAGGTTTGCCCGCCAGGCGTAGGGTGAAGCCGCAAACGGCTGTGCGGTGACCGCGTCGTCCGCCGTCCGCTGTGCGGTTTCATCGTCTCCGATCGAGGCCGCACTCTGACTTGCCAGCAGCCGCTGGTCGCTGACGAGCGGCGGGATCTGGATCAAACCCACTCCGACCGCAGTCAGCACCAGTGCGATTCGCACCCACACGGACGGCAAGGCCCGCTTGCGGCTGACGCCCAGCCCCGCGCATACGATTCCGGCCGAGGCCAGCCCGAGCACGCTCACAGCGGTCGACTCCCACATCCAGTCGATCATGGACTGGACCGCAAAGACGACGAAGGCGCAGGTCAGCGCGGTGACGGCCCCGGCCTCGACGGAGCGGCGACTCGCGCGCCTGGCCGCTGAAGCGCCCAGCAGCAGCGCAACCAGAAACATCGCGAGCAACAGCAGGCCGAAGAGTCCGCGTTCGCCGAGGGTTTCCAGCGCGAGCGAGTGGGCGTCCCGCACGGCCTCGCGATCGGGATCCTCACGCAGCCACCACAGATCGAAGGTGCCCGGCCCGAGCCCTGTGAGCGGATCGCTCTCAAAGGCGCCGAGGGCAGAGCCCCAAAGCTCGTCCCGGGAGCCGGCGAGGCTGGTCAGCCTGGTTGCCGGATCCTCTGCCACGAGTTGCCCCCCGCCGGAGTCGAAGCTCTGACCGTCGACTCTGTTGGCTATGACCACGAATGCGATCACAATGGTGATCGCAGCCGCGCCGAGCGCAATCCGCGCCAAATGGCGGGGCACCTGCATCCGCTCCAGCCTCCCCGATCTCGTCCACCTCGCGACGACAGCGGCCGCCACGCACGCAGCGATCAAGGCCAGCGCTACGAATGGAGCCCCCTCCCCGCCGGTCCCGTCCGCGATCGCGGGGTGGCCCCGGATCACCACTACCGCCGCAGCGGTGAGAGCCGTGGCGACACCGACGTGCACAAGCGCGACGAGCCTGCTTCGGCTCATATAGATCACAGCGAGGGCACCGATCGCCGAGGCGAGGATCCCACCCCTCGAATACGTGAGATAGACGACCGTGCCTGCGAGCGGAACCACGGCCAGTGCCAGCCCTCGAATAAAATGGTCCTTCAGATGCACGCTCCACCCAACCGCGCCGACGGCGGTGATCGCTCCCCAGCAGGCAATGGCGTTCCAGTAGTCGAGGGGGTAGGAGAGTCGGTACTCGCCGGCGAGCGAATCGAGCCTTGCCTCGTAAATCAGCTCCGGGGCGAGGCGGGTGAGGACCGACAGCGCGCACACCCCGACCGCCGCCGCGGACAGTCCGGCGGCGGCTGCCGTCCAGGTGTCCCGGTTCAGGGCAAGCAGGCAGAGAATCGGCACCCCGACCAGTGAAACGTCGCGGGTCAGCTCAGAGAACGACCTCTCCGCGCTCTCCGTCCATAGGAGGGAGAGCGCACACCAGAGGACGACCAGGCTTCCAGTCAAGACAATCAGCCGTCCACGCGGGGCCAGCCTCGCACGCGGAAGGGCCCGAAAGCTCAAAGCCAGAGCGGTAGCCCAGAAGAGAGCGATGGCTGCTTCCTCCCGAACCACGTCACCGAGGCCACCATCCCTGAGTGCCAGGTAGAGGGGCGCGGCGAGACAGATCATGAAAGCGATCGCGCGCTCCTCCCGGATGTGGGTTCGGGCGATCGGAGGGCTGGCTCCCCTGCGCCGGACTGGGCGCCGCGTCTCGGTGGCGTTGCCGGCTGGTCGATCTCGAATCACTGGCGCCACCGTGGCTGCGTAACGGTATCGTGCAGCATCCCGTCCGCGCTGCCGTTATAGTACGCGTTCGGCAGGTAAAGGGGAAACAGCGTTGAACCGATACGAAACTTGGAACCAAGATCTGAGGACTAACGAGTGACGCAGCGGCTGCAACTTCTAGGAACACGGCTAACCATCGCCTTCGGAGGCGTCGCTCTACTTCTCGCGGTGTTCGTGTCGCTGATCGGCGCAGCGCCGGCGGGCGCGCAGCTGCCCGACATCTGCGATCAGTACCCCGACAATGAGGTCTGCGACGATCCCATTGACGACGGGGGCCCAGACGGGGGGCCAGGCGGGGACGACGGCGACGATGGCGGGTCGGGCAAGGGAGACGGTGACGGCTCGCTGCCGTTCACGGGTTACCCCTTGACGACCCTGATTCTGCTGCTGCTGATATTGCTCGCGGCCGGCCTCCTGGCTCGAGCCGCCGCGGCCGCCCGCGACCGCCTCGGGCGCACCGGGGCGCAATAGCGCCTTACGGCTTGCCGGTCAACTCGCCGAGCGGGTGCTTCGTGCTCCTCTCGGTTGAAAGTTGGAGTTCAAGCCTTTAGCGTTTGGCCCCAGGCTGGCCTCAATGTCCGCTCGCTCCCGCCGACGACTGAATCGTGAAGCCCCCCTCCCCACAGGAGCTCCAGATCCCCCCGGTACTCTCCGCGGAGTCGCCGGTGCCGGCCCTGCCGAACGCGCACGAAGCGCCGGATGCCCGCGGCCCGACTCGCATCGATGGGCGCAAACAGGCACGTAAGCGTGATGCGCTGTTCAGGCGAACGCTGGCCGTTGCCGACATGGCTGCGGTTTCGGTGGCTGCGCTGAGCGCGGTGCGGTTCGGCGGCGACGCTCTTGCGCTCCCGGCCATCGCGGTCCCGCTCTTGTTCGTAGCCGTCGTCAAGGCTCTGGGACTCTATGACCGAGACGAGCATCTGCTTCACAAGTCGACGCTCGACGAGGTACCAGCCCTGTTCGGGATAGCCACTCTTGCCGCCCTGCTGCTATGGCTCGCGAATGACAGCTGGGTAAGCGAAGAGCTTGGCCGATCGCAAGTTCTCGTCTCCTGGGTCGTCCTTTTCTTTTCCTTGGTATGCCTGCGGTCGCTGGCTCGAGCGGCAGCCGGAAAAGTGGCGCCCGTGGAGCGCTGCATGCTGATCGGGGGTCCGGTGGCGGCCGCTTTCGTGCAGGAGAAGCTCGCGTTGAGCCCGGCGGTCAAGGCCGAGCTGGTGCACGTGCTGCCGGCCAGTGACGCGAATACGGAGATCGGGCCCGTCCTCGCCGAGCATGCGATCGAAAGGGTGATCCTCGCTTCCGACCGCACTGCGAGGGACGAGCTCCTCTACATGATTCGTGAGCTCAAGACCCACGGCGTCCGGGTGAGCGTGCTGCCCGAAGCGTCAAGGGTTGCCGGCTCATCGGTCGAGATCGATCACCTTCACGGCCTGACGCTCCTTGGAATGAAGCGTTTTGAGTTCACGCGTTCATCACGGCTCGTCAAGCGCTCGCTCGACCTCGCGGGCTCAGCGATGGGATTGTTGATCCTGGGTCCCATCTTGGCGCTCGTCGCCATCGCGATCCGAGTCGACTCCCCCGGCCCCGCCTTCTTCCGCCAGAAACGCGTCGGACGCCACGGCGAGGAGTTCACGATGTTCAAGTTCCGCAGCATGGCGAACGAGGCCGAGCAGGAGAAGGCTGAGCTCGAGCACCTGAACCAGGCAGCGACCGGTCTATTCAAGATCCCTCGAGATCCGAGGGTGACTCGGGTCGGGCTCATCATCCGGCGCTGGCAGCTCGACGAGTTCCCGCAACTTGTGAACGTTCTCCTGGGAGAGATGAGCCTGGTCGGGCCCCGACCCCTGATTCCTTCGGAGGATCGCCAGATCGAGGGCTGGTACCGCCGGCGCCTCGACGTCCCGCCCGGAATGACGGGTCACTGGCAGATACTCGGATCCTCCGCCCGAATACCGATCGACGAGATGGTGAAGCTCGACTATCTCTACGTGGCGAACTGGTCCCTTTGGGGGGACCTTCGCCTTCTGCTTCGAACCATCCCATTCGTCATCGGGCGGCGCGGGCTCTGATCTACATCTCCTCGGGAGCGCTGATCCCGAGGAGACCAAGGCTCGCGGCTATCACACGCCTCGCCGCCAAGCAGACGGCGAGGCGGGCCGCCTCTGAGCCAGGAACGCCGGACTCGAGATCAGCGCCGACGACGCGGGAGTCGCGATAGAAAGCGTGGAAATCAGCGGCAACCGCAGTCGAGTACGCACAGATACGGTGAGGAGCGCGCCGATCCGCGGCCTCGCGGACTTCTCCCGGGAACTCCAAGAGCCTCCGAATGAGAGCAGCCTCCGAAGGCTCGCAGCGAGCCCGGGCGGCGTCTGCCGTCGCCGCAGCGGCGCGTATCTGCTCGCTTTTGCTCCCGGTGCCCTCCCGTGATGCCTTGCGAAGGATGCTGACGATCCGTGCGTGCGCGTACTGGACGTAGTAGACGGGGTTGTCCTGAGACTTGGACCGCGCCAGCTCGAGGTCGAGATCAATGACCGTGTCGTGACTCCGTTGCAGGAGGAAGAACCTGGCCGCGTCGACGCCCACGTCGCCTACGAGTTCATCCAACGTGACGAAATCGCCCTTCCGTTTCGACATTCGAGCTCGCTCGCCTCGCTCGACGATGTTGACCAGTTGCATGATTGGCGCTTCGTAGCGGTCGCGATCGCCGCTGAGAATCTCCACCGCCGCCTTCATCCGGGGGACGTAGCCGTGATGATCCGCCCCCAGCGGGACGATCATCTGCTGGGCACCCCGCTCGAGCTTGTCGCGGTGATAGGAGATGTCGGTGGCGAAGTAGGTTGGTTCTCCGTCGGAGCGGATCAGGACGCGGTCCTTGTCGTCCCCCCGCCGCGCGGTTCGCAGCCATAAAGCAGCGTCCGCCTCATACGTTTCGTCGGCTTCCGCGAGGACTCGCAGCGTTTCCTCCAGGGCCCCGGAGTCATGCAGCGCACGCTCCGACGACCAGGTGTCAAACCGAACGTGAAACCGCTCCAATGTGGCCTCGATCCGCGAGCGCATTGCCTCAACGCCCGTAGTCGTCAACCCATCGAAGTCGGTGGGACTCACGCCCTGAGCGGCAAGCTCCTCGGCCAGATCCGCCACATACGCACCTGCGTAGCCGTCGGCCGGCGGGTCCACGCCGCGCATGCGGGCCGCGATGGAGCTGGCGAAGCTCTCGATCTGAGTCCCCGCATCGTTCATGTAGTACTCACGTGAAACGACCTGCCCGGCCGCCTCCAGGATCCTGGCAAGAGAATCGCCGTATGCCGCGCCTCGCCCTCCTGCCGCCGTCAGGGGCCCGGTCGGATTCGCCGACACGAACTCGAGCAGAACCGACGGGTCACGCCGTTGACCGGCTCCGAAGCTCTCGTTCTTGAGCACGCGGACAATGGCTTGGCGGTGCCACGAGTCGGCG